>Ga0214473_10001610_pt1 | contig 29378 bp, 22 predicted proteins | sample RVTome_7_FD_203509 | JGI IMG/M metagenome (GOLD analysis project Ga0214473, IMG submission 203509) | Soil microbial communities from uranium-contaminated site in the Upper Colorado River Basin, Wyoming, United States - RVT98D197 | ecosystem: Environmental > Terrestrial > Soil > Contaminated >...
GATCTGCCTTGATTTCCTGAAGAAGGTCCCTCATCGCCCGGAGCTTGTCCCTCGAATCGAAAACCCAATGGTGGAGCATGACCCCTATCACGTCGTAATGCATCCGGCATTGCCGGAAGCGTCGGAGAATAGAGAAGAGCGGTTTGACGCGCCGCATTCCATAGTCCTCCACTACATCCACCGAGACCGATATCTCACGGACCCTGAACCCCCGTTGCGTAAAGTTCCGTCTTCTATGATATGAAACTTCCTTCGGGCCCAGACGGTTCAAGTTGAGGACCCGGCCCAGGGCATTGAAGGCCCTGGCCCTGAGCTTCGGGCTCAGGCCGCCGGAGAAGACCTCGAAACCCAGGCTGTCGCATATTTTTTTGGTGTTCCCGTCATACCTTATCCATGGCGGCGCAAACCAGGGCGAGAGCGCCTTCCCGAAATACTCTCTCATGATTCCGTGACCCGTCTCGATGTCCCTGCGTTGGTCCCCGTAGCTTCTTCCGGCGAACTCCCCCGACCCGTTCCCGCTGTTCTTGATATGTCTATATCCATGCTGCCCTATACTTATGATCCCGGGGTGCCTTGATTTCATTCCGAGAAGCCACTCCACCGTTTTCCAATTTACGGCCCCCGGCACTACCGCGTGGCAAATGGGAACCCCTTCCTCAGCGAAGATATTCGTAACAGCCGCAAGCTCTGTCGGGACGTCTTGTCCGGAGTGGAGGCCCACGTCGTCATTCCGAAAAAAAACGGTCTTTTTCCCAATTATCGGTTTGCCCATAATAGAGTCAATGCTGCAGGTTATATCCCCGGTGAGCCTATTCATCTGCAGCTGAAATTAATGGTCCGCGCCGCTATGGCTTCTGCAAGACCATAATATGCCAGGGAAGAAAAGCGGTCTGCGGCAGTCGAAAGGCAGAGAGAAGTGGATCAATCACCCGCATCAGAACACCAAAAATATCCTTTACGGATCTCTTGACGGCAGAATCACTTGCCTGTCGCCAAGATTTCATCCAAACCGATAAATCTTTCCTGCGAAAGACATTATTCAGCCATACGGCATCATGCAAAACTTTCTTGACCTCCCAATAGGTACATCCCCTGAATCCCCTTGACAGCAACTTCTCAATCGATTGGTCCGAAGGGACTCTCTCCGAGAAACGGCGGGCAAGAGAGGCGGCAATGCCTAATGGGAGATAATTTACGGCAAATAAGTCGGATGTATGGTCCTCTTTGATCCACAGCCTGTTGGGCGTAGCATCGATAATCAACAACCCCCCGCTTTTCAAGACTCGCCACAATTCCTCCAATACAAATTTTCTCTGATCCGGGAAAACATGTTCCATAACGGCGTGAGGCCACACTATATCAAATTCCGAGTCTTGAAAAGGCAGACGATATTCTCCGTCAACATACCCAATTTGTTTGACCGTGCAATTACCGGCAAAATAGTCATTTAACCTTGACTCTGCAATCCTTAAAAGGTTCTCATCTACGTCTATACACGTTATATTTGTTGCGCCAAGTCTTAAAAGGTTTACCGCAAAAGCTCCCGCACCGCAGCCGAAATCTAAAATATTTTTTTCCCCGAGGCATATTTCAAACTCATCTGTCAGAATCTTCATTCCTCTCATCATATAATCCGGGTTCTCGCTTCTTTCGATTTCATCCCTGAAATGACGGCCTTTCTTCCGGGCAATTTTAGTCAATGTCTCAACAGACAGCCTGGTCTCCAATTCACTTTGTAGACACTTATAACTGCCGCCCGGCTTTACATGTGCCCCCAGGATGCATACGTTTCTCGTAACTCCGTTGTCTCGGACATAAATTTCAAGATCACCCATGTTCGACTGGATTTTTTTAAAATCCCTTAATTTTTCCTCATGCATTGATTTGCCCATAGTAGAGACTGCGGTATGCTCTTGCTATAGCCGGCCACGAATGCCTTCGGGCAGTCCTGATAGCTTCCCCTCTCACGGCCCTCAGCCTGTCCCTGTCCAGAAGTATCTCGTTTATCCTGAAGGCTATCCGGGAGGGGTCATCTCCGTCCACGATGAATCCGTTATGACCGTTTCTGATAACGTCAAGAGCGCCGGGGGTGGGGGTGGACATGACGGGACAGCCGCACGCCATCGCCTCGAGCATTACCATCCCGAATATCTCGACCCTGCTCATGAGCAGGAAGAGGTCGGCCCTCGAGTAGTACTCTTTCAATTTCCCGTTCGGGACCTTCCCTGCCAGCGCCACCTTAAGGCCATGTTGCTCAACATATGCAGCAATCTTTTTTCGCTCCGGGCCTGTCCCCACGATTGTCAGCCTGGCGGCAGAGTTAAGCCTGCTTAAAATCCTGAAGGCGTCAAGCAGGAGTTCGAAATTCTTTAGGGGTATCAGATTGCCTACACTCAGCAGTTCGCAAGCGGGGCGGCAAGTGCGGCCGTTCGGGGAAAAAACGGAAGTATTCACCCCCACAGGGATTACGGACGCCTTTTTGAACCCTTTGTCCTCGAGATAGCGTTTCGCGGCGCCGGTCTTGCAGATCGCAGCACTACAGGCTATCCTGAGTACGGGTCCCGCTATTCGGTCGTATAAAGCCATGAGCGCCCCGGCCGCTCTTTTCCGGCTGCGGCAGTACACGCCTTGATAGATGATTAGCCTGGACCTGGCCGTGAGCACAAAGAGCGCGCATAGAAAAGTGCTGAGGGCGAAGTCCTCCGAGCTTTGTATAATCTCATATTCACCTCTCTTTAGTTGCTTCCACAGCCCCATCATGACGGGCTGCCTTAAAAATGTTTCGCCCCTTCGAAAAAAAACGGGAAGCCTGATTATCCTGACTCCGCAGTCCAGAACCTCGAAATCAAGGTGCTCGGGGTTTCTTTTTGAGGTTATGATATCCACCGCTTCGCCGAGTTTGACCAGTTCGACGGCAAGATTAATCTGCTGGCTCTGGTAGTAGCCCAGGTCGTCTGTTGTTGATATATAAGGAGAGACTATCGCGATTTTCATGCCGCGGGTTTGAAAGGCAAGTGGTCACAATCCTTTACGGGGCAGGGCCGCAATGAACCTCTCGGCGATGACCCTCTCGTCATGGTTTTCGAGGACGTATGCCCTGCACTTTTCGGCCAGTGCGTCGTAGCCGTCCTCGTTCATCAAGCTCCTGATAATGCCTGGCACCTCATCATAGGAACCCGCCACGCTGCCTATCCCGTTCCCCGCGATGACGCCGTCGGGGTCTATTGATCTCGTTATGACAGGGGTGCCCGCAAGCCACGCCTCAAGGAAGGTGTTTGAAAACCCCTCGTAATAGGAAGTGTTCAGGAGGGCCAGGGCCTTGGCGAGAAATGGCAGAATTTCTCGCCGCCGGAGGTAGCCCGCCATTCGGACGTTGGGCAGGGAGTATAGCTTCCCGACCAGGTCCCTCAGGGCTTGGCCGCTTCCCGTCTGGAGCATGCCCCCTACACGGAACTCGACCTCAGGCGTTCTTTTGGCTATTTCAAGAAGGGCGGCCAGGTTTTTCTGGGGCTGGAAAATACCGAGCCAGGCTATATAGCCCCGTTCTCCGCGGGTCCTTATTCGGAGCAGGGAGTCTCCATCGAACGAGACCGGGTTGTGGACAACGGCAATGCTTTTCCCCTTCAGCCATTTTCTGAACCCCCGAAGCTGATACTCGTTCTGCGCTATCACGCCCGCGGCGTTTCTGAGCGCATACTCGTACGCCGCGCTCTCAAGGCGGCCAAGCCTCTGTCGGTATCCACCGTCAGCGTCTATGTCGTTGCCGGCCATATAAATGAAGGGAACCTTGAACAGCCTGGCTATGGTCCAGATCGTAGCGGTTTCGGCTCCAAAGCACTTCTGGAAGATAAAGTCAGGCCCGTATGCCTTTGCCGCCCTCAGCAGGGAGGGATACCTGTAAAAGAAAAATCTCAGCTTTCTTGGACCGGCATCGGGAGCATATGACTCCACAAACTCGAAGGATTGGTCCTCTCCAACATATCTCCTGGCGCCCTTCCACGTGATTATCCCTACCCTGTGCCCGAGCGATGACAGACCCCGAGCGAGAGCCAGCTGCCGTACAGAAGCCCCGCCAACAGGATATTCCGCATCCTTGAGCAGATATGGGATCTGAAAGTCAAGAAAGAGGAGGCTGAGTTTTCTCATAGCCCCGGAAAGGCTATTTGCAGGCGGATTTTCCGGCCTGCCCCCCGGCGGGCCCTCCACCACCGGCGTCCGTATAATAGAAATAGATTGCAATATACGCCGATATGGACAGCAAGGCAAGCGAGCAGGGCCTGCTCAGCTGCAGGAAAATGAACTGAAAACCTATCGAGAGCACCACTTCGGGCCTGCCGAGGAGGCCCGGCTTGCATGCAAGAAACCTGTAGTTATAAAAGACGTATACCAAAAAAAAGAAAATCCCGCCCCCGGCAAGCATCTGTAAGAATTGGTTGTTGTCCCTCGTGCCCTCGCCGAATTCGCTCCTCGCCGCATTCCAATACCCGACGCCAAAGAGAGGGTGCTCCTTGAAATTTTCAATCGAGTTCCCCATGCTCTCCAGTCTCATATTAACCCCGGTGGACTCGCCTGAGAGAACAAAGGAGCGTTGGTAGAGGTTGCTTCTTTCCACAGACGCCGGCATCCCGAACCCAAAATATAGTCCGCTCGTAATCACGATCAGCACAACTGAGAAGATGATATATTTCATGTATTTACTTGAGGCTGCGCCGAATCTCCACAGCATCAGCCCGTAATAGGCGAGCATAAGCATTGAAATAATGAACGCCCCCCGGGACGAGTTGATTACCACCAGCATAAGGAACAGGGCAATCAGCAGGGCGTCCCGGGCAACGTAACTGAGCGAGAACCTCTTCTCATTCAACTGTTTTATTATAAGCAGCAGCATCGAGAAGACCGCGATGTAAGCCATATTATCGGCATTGATCAGCGTGTCTGGCCTCTCCAGAAGCCCTCCCTCCATAAAAGTGTATTCAGCCCCAAGGTTTATAATTCCAGCATATCCGATATAGGTTATAAGACACATTATAAGCCCGGCGTACAGGGCATAGTCCACCACTTTGTAAAAAAGGCTCCTATTCAGCCCGAAATTCACCAGGATAAGAAAATAGACATAAATATTGAACTGCTCAAGCGCGAAGGAATATTGCTTCTCCCTGCCGGGAAACAGGGCACCCGAAAACGGAATCATATCAGCCAGCGAGAAGTCTGCTTGGCCCTCGCGACCGGGCAGGAACTCCAGAAGAACAAAGGACGCAAATAGAAGAGCAAAAGCGCCGAGGTGCGGGGCCCTGAACTTTCTCTTATTTCTGCATAAATGAAAAGCGTAAAGGGCCGGCAGCCCCACGGTATAGAGCCTTAAGGGATAAATATTGCCCCAACCCAAATTCAGGATCATTAAATCCCTGGCGTACTCCGGCAAGACGAAAAGGTGCGATACGAATATGAAGAGCAGGACCCGTGCCGTTAACCCCATCTCTTTGCCCTACCTGCGCTCATTCCGGCCTCGCAGCGACCACAATGGCTGAAGGAATCCTCAAATATGCATTCACAAAAAATTTCCTGTAAAGAGCGACGTAAGCCAGATGGTAAAAAGCATAACCCGCAAGGTCAGCTATTGCGATATTAAGGAGGGAGGCCATGCCGAAGTATTTCAGTGCGAGGACTCCCAGGACGAACACCACAGTGGCCGAGGCCTGAAGCGGAGCAATTACGGCCTGCCTGTTCACGGACGATGAGACTATTATGACGTTCATGTAAGAGGAGAGCGCCCTGAAGGGGACGGCCAGCATCATGAGTTTGCATATGAAACCGGCCTCGGCGTATTCGTGCAGCAGGGTGGCAATGGCCAGATCAATTGCCAGCCAGGCAGCAGGCAGCACGAGTACCGCAGCCGAGACGAGCAGGAGCGTCTCTCTTACCACTTGCTTGTGCACGGCCTTGAACCTGCGCTGGCCTAATTTTTCGTAAATATCTATTTTCCTGACCTTCACGGGAAGGAGGAACAGATTCAGGAGCTGGTCCATAGCCGTTATTGCCAGACTGAAAAGTCCCAGCGAAGCAACTCCGAGGATAACCGCCACGGAGACACGCTCGGCATACCTGTAAGAGCCGTAGGCCAGAGATGCGATGGAAAGCGGGATTCCAATCCTGAGCTGTCTCTTCATCTCTCCCCTGTTCAGGTTGAACTTGAAAGTGATCTTCACCCCTCTCATATATATCAGAAATGTGAGGAGGGCCGTCACAATCGACATGGCCAGAACAGCATGCATGCCAAATGACGGAACCGTTAAGATGACGATGATGGAATTGAAAAGCCCGACCCAGAATATGACCTTGCTGTACAGCACAAATTGCTTGTTGATTATCGCTTCGGTCTCTAATATCCTGGATACCTTGGAAAAGAGGAGCCCGAGGGACGCCAACACTATTGCCAGCACCACCGTCCCGGATTCGAAGAAGAATGCGATCGATAAGGAGGCCGTAAACAGCAGGGCCGAGAGCAGTATTTCCCCGGAATAGGCTACATTCCTGACCGCCATCTCTTTTTCTTTTGCTCCGGTTCCCCTCAGAAACGATATCTCCCGCGTGGCCACCATCTTGAACCCCAGATTGCCATATTTATCAAGCATTGATATTAGCTGCACGCCTTTCAGGATGCCGAAGTTTCCGGGACCCAGGGAACGAGCCACCACAAGCCCGCTGACCATCTCGATAACCGCCGAGGCCGCCGTAGCGGAAAAAACGGATAACAGGTCCTTGACGGACTTTTTCCTGAGAAAGGACGGTCCCATCACTTAATCAACATCCTCTCGGTGTAGAAGAACAGTCCTGCCATAGCAAAGCACTCCATTAAAATGAGAAAGACTACGACTGAAGAAACTTTTAGCGAGTTTTCTCATCGGGATTTTACCTTTCGGCCAAAAAGAGCTTCCTCCTGACCGGGGAAACAGAGGTTTCGAAGGCCCCCAGGCATCTCACTGCCCTGAAACCGCATTGCTTGATAAAGAATTCCTTAACCCATTCATCGGTATTCCCCATGAACTCCATGAGGCCGCTCCATTTTATGCCTCGCTCATCAGGCTGCCCCGTTTCGAAAAAAAATTGCGACCTGCATTTCTCCACAAGGGCCTGAAAGACGGCAATTGCAGCCTCCCGACCGCCATATTTGACCAGGTGATGGAAAACCGACAAAAACAGGATTATGCCCGCCTGCGGAAGGGTTCTTGCGGTATTAAGGTCCAGGGTGAAGCGCTTGAATATCAGGTTGGGCGATGAATACTGGGCCTCGGCAACAATGATGTTCTTCATCTCCGATTCAAAGCCTATGGTGAATATTCCCATCTTGGCGATCTCGTATGAGAAATACCCGGTATTGCAGCCCAGGTCAAGGCACAGATTGCCATCAGCGCTGATGTTTTTCTTTATTGCGTCGAGCCTCTCGGCGGAGGCCCTCATGCCCCTGCTCTTGGCTGAGAGTGGCTGGTAGTCCTGTGTGATCCCTGTCCTGACCAGGAGATATGCCGATATTCTGCTTACCGAGCCGGGGGTCTCTGTAAGCAGCCGCTTCATCTGATCTTTGAGCATTTGTCACCTCCTATGGCCCTTCCTGTCGATCATTGGAGACGCCTCAGTACCCTCGACATCACTTTATGCATGTTATCGGCCAGCTCGGCAGTGCTTCCGTAATCGGCAACCCTGAACTCATGAATGTCCATATCTCTCTTGATCCGATCCAGCAGCCCCTTGCATTTCGAGTACTTAACCTTCAATTCCTCCTCTCCGAGACGGAACCTCCTGGCCGGTCTGTTTATCTCGCGCTTCACAGCGTTTTCCACGGAATCAGAAATAAAAAAATAGCAATGCCCCATTACCGCGTCCCGGAACAGGGACTCCCAGTCGGCTCTCATCATGGGCCCCCTGCTCAGGATATACGCCTCCAGGAGGGGCTGAATAGTGCCGCTATCGTCGAGGATGCAGTTGTCGCACCTCGCTATATGCGCCCTTCTCCGGGCCACTCGCTTGAACCTGAGGATCAGCTCGGCCCGTTGGGGCTCAAATGCAATGGCGAAAAGAAGGCGTGGATGCCTGGCGAAATAAGAGATGTCCGTTCCCCTTTCCCTCCATGACGAGGATAATCTGTATTTCAGAAAATAAGGCATCATCTCCGGATGTCTCTCCACCAGAGTGCTCAGGATGTATGTCTTGCCCACCCCGGGGAGCCCGAATATTTCAATTCTCATATGGCCGCATTCGGAAAAGCCCGAGGCCCTTTAAATTTTTCGGTCCATCACGGTCACAATGTATCTACCCTCGCACAGGTATAAGGATAGGCATTTCCATCCATTTTCATATGCCTCCAGGAATACCTTCCAGCTCTCGATGCTCCAGAAATTGATGTGTGCACCGGAGGTATCTTTGCGGCCATCCGGAATGGTAATTACGATCTTGTTTGCGGCAGACAGCAGGTTCTCCATGGCTCTGGCCGGATATAGTAAATGTTCAATCACCTCCGTGCAAAACAGCAGATCAAATTTCTCCTCCAACGGGTCGTAGATATCCTGTAGTCGGAATTCCGCGCCCTTGCAGATATCACGTGCGGCATCTAATACCGCGGACGAAAAATCCAAGCCTACGAGCCTCCTGCGCCTGTATCGTTCAGACACCATTCCGAGCAGGTAGCCCGGCCCGCAGCCGACGTCCGCAATCGACACCACCCCGTTAAAAAGCTGGATTTCATCCGCGAATTCCAGCAGAGATCGATAAAGCTCCTTACGCTTGTCATTCAGATAAGTTGTTCGGATAAATTGCTTATCAGACCAGATGAGGTCGTATTCCGAGGAATCCCTTTCACGGCCCGCCGCCCGCGAAGGAATGGACGGACACGGCGTCCTGGCCCGGATGCGTGCAATCTCGTAGCCCTGATTCCTGAGCAGGCCCTTCACGATCTGTTTTACAGAGAGTTTAGTCACTTGCCTGGAGGCCGAATCTTTCATAGAGCCCCCTCAGGTACCATTTCGCAAAAAAGGCGTTAACGTTACGAGCACGGTGCCGCCGGAGAATAAATTGATGGTATGGGACAAGCCCAAACATCTGTATGTTATCATTCCAGTAATCTCCATATCTTTTTAAATAATTCCGGAACTCAGTGAAAGCCTGTCCCAGTATGGGCAATGATTTTGCGCCCTGTTTGAATCGCTGCTTGCAGGTTATTCTTGGACCCTCACCCTGTGTCTTGAAGACCCCGCCTGGATCAACTTCAGCCAGATAACTGCGATAAAGCTTCTTTCCCGTTTTCCATTTAAGCGGCACCCTGCTCCAGAAATCCATCAATGCAGGGTCCCATAGCGGAATCCTCCAGTCAAACCCGTAGCATTCGTACGATCTAACATGGTTGACTATGTATTTGGCCTGACGCTCTCTCCATTCCCATCTCTCGTATGCCGCGGCCAGCACCTGCCCTGAAAGTGGACTGCCCAGGTGGAGGTTTTTCATCATTTTGGCCCGAATTTGCGGGAAGCAATCCCTGAGCAGGTTTTCATAGCTCCATAGTGTAAAGTGCCGCTGAAGAATCGCTCTGAAAAGGTGGTCCGTGGAGAGCTCGAATCCGCCCTCAAACAAATAGAGCAAATGCCCGCCGCTGATGTAGTCCCCCGTATGCCCAGGCATAAAAATCAGGTCTTTCCGGGCTTCTTTGCTTATTTGCAGCACAGACGGCCATTCAAGGAGAGGCGGCAAGGAAAAAAAATTATTGACCCGCCCAAAGTATTCCTCATACTCCTTTGATCCAAACCAGTTCTTCCATTTTGCATGATTATATGGGAAGTACATCCATTTGCAGCATAACTTTTGAGCCACGCGCCGGCTCGTTTCAACTTCCCAGTGGCCGGCTTTCCCGAAGGCGAAACATGAGACGTTATCGTATTTCAATCGCCTGAGCATCGCCACCACCAGGCGCGAATCAAGGCCACCGCTCAAGGGCACCATTACGGCCCTTCCTTCGAGAGAGCCGATTATTCGACCAAATACCTCCTTGTGCACCGCATCAAGTTCTTCGATAAGATCCGATTCGGGCCTGTCTTCCCAGACCTCATCCGAAGGGTAGGAGTAATAACGCCTGACGGTTAGCTGCCCCCGCGACCAGTGCATGAATTCGCCGGCCTGAAGCTGCTTGATGTCTTCAAAGAGTGTATCTTTGCCGGTCACATAACCTGCCAGCAGAAATTCGGAGCATGCGGTCAAATCCGCGCTCTCTCTGCAACCGCTCTCCAACAGTCTTACTGCGGAAGCCGCGACGATAAAAGGTGCTTCCCGGTAAAAAATCGGGACACTTCTGATTCGGTCGGCTACAGCTATGACGTATTCAGGGGTCTCATAGATCAGTCCGAAATTGCCGTACAAGCCTTTCACAAAGTCAGAAATTTCCTCGGTTTGCAGTGAGCGGTCCAGTGAACGTGCAAGCTCCCCGGGGGTCATTAAGCCCTTCTTCCCCTGCACATAGCCGGAAATATACAATGTACCTTTCCGGCCCATCTCTTCCCGGATGACATGGGCACGCCAGGCGAGGCCTCCGGTTATGTCAACCATTCGGGCACCGCTCATGAGTGCGCCAGTAATCATCAGGCTTTGTAGCTGAACGGATTGTCAATGAACATCCTCATCCATATTTCAAACAGAAGGATCGGGAAGAGATATTTTGCGTTTTGCCCCGTGCCCGTTCTTTGCTCGCGCACGGCGGCCTGGATTTTATCCATATTGTAGAATCCTCTTTCACGGGCCATCCTGTCCGTCAGGATTTCCAGCCTTTCCGATAGGGGATTCCGGGCCATCCAGTGGTTGACAGGAAGTTTCAGGCCGTTTTTCCTCCGGTACAGCAATGATCTGTCAAGATGCATCTCACCCAACTTCTTCAGAATATATTTGGGCATATTCCCCGTGAATTTCAGGCTTTCAGGAACAGGATTGACTGTGTCAAACAATATATGATTGCAAAAAGGAACGCGTGCCTCAACCGATGAAGCCATACTCATCTTGTCCTGCCGCTCAAGAAGCGAGACCAAATAGCATCTCTGGTCGTGGGCCAGCATCTGGGACCTGTACCGTGTCTGAGACCGTGCAGCCTCGATGCGGTAGCCGGTATCTTGAGGCAGGTCCTTGAAATACTCCATCATCTGCCGCTTCTCAAAGTAGAACTGACTTTCCACCGCTCTGAGTGAGGACAGGCCGTTTGACTTCAGTTTCAGCCAATCTGCCTTAATCTTCTCTGCAACCAGCTTTCGGCGGCTCAATAAATATCGGCCATATCCGCCAAAAAGCTCGTCTGCTCCTTCACCCGTCAATATTACCTTTGAATGCCTCCCCGACTGTTGGCAAAGAAGCATCAGGAAGACGCTCCCCAGATGGACCACGGGGACGTCCATATGCCAGGTCGCCTTCTCAAGTGAATCGGCCAGCATTAAATCGTTTACCTTTATCTCGTGATGTCGGGTCGAAAACAGCCTGGATACCATCCGCTGGTATTCGGACTCATCGCACTCCCCATCCTGAACGGAGATCGAAAAGGTCTCAATATCACGTCCAAGCAGTTTCCTCAGAACGGCCGTAATGTAGCTGGAGTCCACGCCTCCGCTTAACTGAACATTGAAACCCACATCGCTCATTGTATGGCTGAGGATACTCTCCTTTATTGCCGCCTCAATCCTCGGCAAAATTTTACTTTCGCGGGCATCCCGGGACAGATTCAGGGACTTCGTCACATCATAATATGTTTGCTGATTAAGTGGGCCATTCCGTGCGAATGTCATGTACGTTCCAGGAAGGCACTTGTATATATTTTTGAAGGGAGTTGACGGACCGGCCACGTAATTAAAGAAAAATTGTTCGTAGAGGACGTTAGGGTTGAGCTCGAATCTCATTGCATGGCGCAATGATTTTATCTCGCTGGACAGGTAAAGGTAATCCTTATCTTCGCAATAGTACAACGGCTTTATCCCCAGATGGTCTCTCGCGATAAAGACCTCTCTTGCATGGGCATCTACTATTATGAAGGCAAACATGCCGAGGAACTTTTTCAAACATTCCCGGCCCCATCGGATATAGGCCTGCAATACTACTTCCGTATCCGAGGAGGAACGGAAGGCGACTCCCTCTGACTGCAGTGCTTTCCTAAGGCCAGAACAGTTATAGAGTTCGCCGTTGTAAACTATGATATACCTTCCAGTCAGGTCCGGCATGGGCTGATGCCCGGCATCTGAAAGGTCGATAATGGCGAGGCGCCTGAAGCTAAGGCCGCACCAGTCGCTGAACCAGTATCCATGGTCGTCCGGCCCTCTATGGACAAGATCCGCCCCCATTTTTTCAACAGCTTCCCTGTGGACGGGCCTCCCGTCCCTAGATATTACGGCCGCAAATCCGCACATTTAAAAGTATCCCTTAAGGTCATCCGTTAAAAGGAAATGCTATCTGGCAAGGCAGAACCTGTGCATGAGCCTGTAATATTCTGCATCTATAATGGCTGCTGAGGCCTTCTGAAGTATTTCCCTGGCTTCCGCTTCAAGGACTGAGCCGCTTATAGCTGCTGCCTTTTTAACGCATTCGGCAAAAATTTCCGGCTCAAGGTCGCAGACAAACCCGCTGCGTCCTTCTTTTATCCAACAATCCGTCACCCCCTCTATCCTGTTTGCAACGACAGGAACTCCGCAAGCTATGGACTCCAGCATGGGCGTGCCAAGGGCCTCAAAAAAAGAGGGAAAGACATAGACGTTGGAAAGCTTCATGTAATCCTGGGGGTTTTTAATATATCCTTTGACCACTTGCACCCGGTCACAGAGGCCCTCGTCGTCAAGGCTACGGAGCAGGGTTGAGAAATATTTTCCGTCTCTTTCCCGGAACTCCCCGCCTCCAACCACGGGACCTGCAAGGAGCAGTTTGTACCTGCTATCCAGGCGTTTCATGACATCAATGAGGAATGACTGGTTTTTACCCGGCGAAAACTTCGCGAGGTATACAAGCACAATGTCGTCCCGACCGAACTTTGTGAGCCTTCTCCTTAGAGCGGCTTTTTCCGGCCCTCCCGGAGAAAACATGGTCTCGTCGACCGGATTTGGACGCTCCCAGAGCCTGTTTTCGGGCACGCCGGCTTTTCTGCAGAAATCGCCCATCCTCTTGGAGATCGCCACCACGCATGCCCTGCCGTCAAACCTGTACCTGAGAACCCTGTTCAGATTGAGAGGAAGAAAAGGCTCCGGATGCGTCCCGTTATTGCATACTTCCCTGAGCAAGGGAAGATTTCTGCATTTTGCATATAGGGCTCCGACGTTAACGGAAATCGAGCTTCCAAAGGTGTGCACCACGTCATAACGTCCTCGCCGAAGGACCATTAGGGTCTCGTATCCCTGTGAGAGATAATTGAAGAGATATATAAAATGATTTACTGCCCTGGAAAAAAAGTTATTGGGAGTCAGAGTGCCGAGTCTCTTGCCCACGCGCCGGACCTTGACACCTTCATATTCGTAAACGGCGTTGTCGCTGAACTCGATTGAATTTGTGAGCACGTCATAGCTCAAGCCATACTTTCCTTTAAGCCTCTTGTATAAATGGTGCGCGCGGTGCCCCGGACCCGAATATTCCGGGCCGTATTTACTGCAGATGACCAGTACCTTCATCTCTTAATTGCTCTGGATAGAGCAGCCGCACACCGGGAAGAAGCTATACTTCCGCATTCACGGGAAACATATATGCACATGCGAATTCCATATCCGGCCTTGAAGGCTCGGCAGATAGGGCTTGAAGGAATTGCTCCTCGTCGATCAACAGACGGTTCCGGTCATCGAACCTCGCGGGAACGACCCTGCAGCGCTTCGAGAAGGGCCCGAAGATTTCGGGCATCCAGGGCTCCCAGCCCCCGTCTATATAGATAACGGGCTTGTTGGTGCACAATGCCTCGCCAAGGGTGGTTGTAATAGTGTGATAAAAGACGAAGCAGTCGGCCTTGTCCAGGACGTGAGCGAAAGGCTCAAGGACGACAGTTACATCTTTGCCGAAGAGGCCCTCCGTATGGGCGCTCAAATCGCCATCGGGATGGCCTTTATAGAGTACTTTGAAGCCTGCCTTTCTCATGATGTCAATTATGCTCAACTCCCAGTCCAGTTGGACCAGCTCCGGGAAGGCAAGGCCCTGGGATATTCTGTTGTCATACTGAAGGCCCTTGGCCACTATCATCACGGTCTCTATCCTCTTGGGAATAGGCTTTTTGGATTCCCGGCGCCAGATATCATGGAAGACATTCGTCCCCATCCCCCTGCAACGCACATCCCCGCCCCCGGGAACCGGATATGCCTTCAGCGCTTTTTCCAGGGCCCTGGCCGAGTTCTCAGTGTAGGTCATAAAATTGTCGGCCACGGCAAGGTCCAGCCATGAGTTATAGTCCCACATGTGATAGACCGGCTCGCCGTGTTTAAATCCTGTTACATTGCCCCCGCTCGACCGGACCGCTGCGGAGAGCATCCTGGCAAGCTGGTTCCCGCCGCTCCCAATAAGAAGGTGTGCGGGTTTTGGCCTTGATAAGTATTTCTTGATCATCTCCAGGCACCGGGCAGTTGCGAGGAGGAAGTCTTCCGAAATTGAGCGCAAGTAGATTATCTGCGCCCGGGAAAGCTCAAGGCCATGTCCGGAGGCGATTGAAATTGTCTTTTCCAGGATACGGTCCACAAGCCGGGCTATACCTTCGCTTCCCCCTGCTCCAATGCCTGCCCCATTTTGTCTGGAGTACCATTGCCAGGAATTCCTGAGCGCAACCCTCCCGTCAAGCTCTTTCAGGATGTGCTCGATAATAAAGCCGTTCAGGAACGAGCGGTCCGTGATATAGCCGGTGCCGTGCAAAGGGTTCATCAGGAAATCCCGGGCCCTCCCGCTCAGGCGCATGCGCGTCCTGGCCAATCCGAGAGCGCACCTGATCCTCCCGGCCAGAGTTACTTGCGGCGGAGATGGAACGGGCAATCTTCTTCTCAGGGGAATGCCGTTTTCGGTTATGCCCTTGAAGTTGACGGAAGTGCTCCCGCAAAGAGGCATTATGTCCATGTCCTCCAATTCCTTGAGCACTTTGAGCGAATACAAAAAGGCGCTGTATTCCAGGAAGAGCTTATAGCCTACTACCAGCAGTTCGCCAAGGCCGTTCCCGGAATTCTCGTTTATCAGCCTGTTGAATGCCTTTTTCACTTCCGTTTCTACCCGCACGTAGCTGTCGTAGGAGACGGGCCAGAAAAATCGGTCCCGCCACTTTTTGAGTCCGAAGGCCCTGGCAGATTCAATATCGAGAGGCAGCGAGTTCTTTATCATCAGCAATGATTCTCGTGCCGGAGACGATTCCTATGCCGCTCAGGAAAAGCGCGCTCAGTATACGAACTCACGTTTCTTCTTGGGGATGAACAACCTCTTCAGGAACAGGAGGTGCAATTTCAATTCGTTGATGAAGTTCCTCTTCTGTTTCGCCTCCATGCCCCGGTGGGTGTGGGCCATCCAGAACTGGTCGTCTATGCGGTGGAAGAGACGGTCCCACCTGTAAGGAAGGGCCGCGTACACTATCCGCTTCATAAAGGGGTACTTTATGGTGAATGAAAAGAGGTGCAGGAGGTTGTCCATCTCCACGGCCTCCTTTTCGTCAAATTTCAACATGCTCTCCCAATGATAGTTCTCGGGCAGTTTCTCCATTATCTCATTCTCTTCCACAAGCCCTTTTTCAATTGCAAATTTTGCCATCCTTGTGCCCGGGTAAGGCTGAAATTTGCCGACCACGCCGTTATTGACCCCGCAGGATATGTTCAGCTCCAGTGTCTGCTTTGCCTCGGCAAGCGTTTCCGTGGGCGACATGATAATATTCTGTGTATCTATGTATATGCCGTGTTTTCTTACAGTCCGGCATGCTCTTATGAGGTCCTCGTTCCTCATCCTCGGCCTGTTCATTATCTCCCTGACGCGCGGGCTCCCGCTCTCGATGGCCAAGTTCATGCTGAAACATCCTGCCTTCTTAAGGAAGGCGATGGATTCTTCTTTTATCAGGGCAGGGTTCAGTCCCACGTGAAAGGGAATGCCGACTTCCCCGGGGTACCGCCGGGAAAACTCCTCCAGCCACTCTCGCTTCGTCGGGAAGACATCGTCCTGAAAATAGAAATACTTGAATTTGCCGGAATACTTTTCTTTTAGGTAAACGAGCTCCCTTAGCGCGCGTTCGACGGACATGTAGCGATAAGTCTGCTTCTGGCCCGCCTTCCTGTACATCTCCCTGTATTCCTTGTTGAAACAATAGGCGCAATTAAAAATACAGCTCCGGCTCAAGAATAACACTATCTTTTCGGCCACCTGCCTCGGGAGGAAGTCGTAGTCGGGTATGGGGAAGTTATCTATATCGCCCAGGGGCCTCAACGGGTTGTGTACCATCGTCCGGCCGTTTTTGAAACTGAAATTCCTCACCGATAGATAGTCGCCCGAGGGATGTCTTTCGAGGAACTCCGCAAAAGCCTCCTCTCCTTCTCCCCGGCACAAGGCGTCGATGACAGCCTCTTTCAGAACATCTGGAGCGAACGTGGCGTGAGGCCCTCCGAGGACGGTATAAAGCCCTGGGTACGCTGCTTTTACCCCTCTAAGGACGGAAAGGAGCACCTTTATCTCTCCGCTCATGGCCGTCACTGCCAGGTAATCGGGTGCGAACTCTTCTATCTTGCGCATCACTTCAGGCAGGCTTTCTCCGTTTCTTACATGGGCATAATCGAGCACGTGCCCCCGCTCCTTGAGATATGCCGCAAGACACAGGATTCCGTAGCGCTGGTCGCGGATATTCTTGATCAGAAAAAGAACCCTCATCGCCGCTCTCTCCTTCCGATGCCTATCATTTCTTCACGCAATAGAAGGTCATGAAGCTTCCCCAGAAGGGCGGGGAGATCCCTTCGGTGTCCGTGAGCCTGAGGAGATTCTCGCGAGTGAAATGCCTTGTTTCGAAGAACGGAAAAGATTCCCTCTCCACCTCGAAGCCGTGGTCCTCGAGGAACTGGCGGAGAGAGACACGGGAAAACAGGGAAACATGAGTCCTGTCGTTCAGCAGCCGGTATTTCGGGCCGTACCTCCTCGCCATTGCCCCGTCGAAATCCGGAGTGCCTATTACGAGCTTCCCATTATGCTTCAGGACGGCCCTGACCCTTTTTACCTCGTCATATGGGCTTTCCATGTGCTCTATCACATGGTTCATCACGACAAGATCGAAGTATTCTTCCCTGTATGGGGCGCTTTTCAGGGGCCCCACGAAAATGTTTCCGTATCTCGAAGCTTCTCTGGCGGCAAACTCCGATACTTCGAGCCCGTGCTTTTCCCAGCAGTCCGCGACCGCCGAGAGCAGGTCGCCCATTCCGCAGCCTATGTCCAGCATTCTTCCAGGCGGGAGCGAGTTAATGTATTCCAGTTCCTCCCTGACGTCCGAGATACGCTGCTTCCTTTCAAGCAACCGGTTCCTCCGGTTTCCGTCGGGGTCGAGGACCTCGCCCCAGTAGCCTGCCTCGAAGTCCGGCGAACTCTCCTCGGGGCCTGCGACTCTGGCCTTCCAGTAAAGGCGCCTCTTTTTTCTTTCTCGCAGCTGGAGCATCCGCTCGACCATATGAAGATGGCATTCAGTATTTATATCGATATCCTTCGGGGGTTCAAGCTTGCACAGCCCCACCAGGCCGAAAGTTCTCTCCTTGCTCGCGAGGAAACCTTCCTTAAGAAACGCACAAGCGTTTCCGGCCTCTTTTTTTCTGATTGCCCTTATCCGATGCGGCAGAGACGGCCTGATGGCTCCGCCCTCCTCCCAAAAATATCCGGGGTCATCCGTATAAAAGGCGGTGCTGTCAAAGCCCTCCCCGATTCTTTCAAGAAGTTTCCCCAGGTCGGACGGCTCCGTAAGAGGAAATGTGCTGTGCACGAAAAGCACCGTATCGAATTCAAGGCCCCTGCCTTCAAGGGTTTTAATCGAGTGAGCAAGTATCTCTTCCGTACTGACCTGGTCCTCGCCCTGTTCCCCGGATATCTCGATCACCTCGACCTGCCCGCATCGGCGTGCGGCCTCCATAATCTCGATGCTGTCCGTGCAGACGGCAACCCTGCTGATGCCCGGCGTCTCTATGCAAGCTTGAATGGCATACTCAATAAGAGGCTTGCCCACGAGGAGTTTCATATACTTGTGAGGAAGGCCATCCCGCTCCTCGCAGGCAGGTATAATTGCCATTGCAGTGACAGCTCTCGCCTTGCCATTCCCGCGCTCTCCGGAATCGAGGTCGGCACTTGTTTCTGATAGCATAAACCTCGCGGCTTCATTAACGACCCCGTTGCCCCTTGTGGCTGAAAGAACTCGTTTGGCCGCCCCCTTGGCCTCGCTCACGGCATCCGAGGGAGCGAAACTCAAGTCGAGATATTTAAGAAGCTCCACGTCCTTCACGGAATCCCCCACATAGCACACGCTTGACCGGTCGAGTCCCTCTCTTTCCTCCATAGCCCTGAAATAGCCGAGTTTGTCCTTGCACCCGCTCGCGAAATAATCGGGCGAAAAGCGCCTCCGTATGTATTCCGAAAAGCCGTTCTTTTCACCCGTTATGAAGCCTATTTTTATCCCTGCCCTCTTGAGCTCGAAAATTGCCTCGATGTCGTCAAAGGAGAGCCTCTTGGTCTCGTTGCCCCGAGAGTCGATGTAGACCATGCCGTCCGTTAGGACGCCGTCGATATCCATCAGGAGGACCTTTTTCACAGGACCTGTCCCTTCCTTTTAATGAGTTCTAATATGCTCTTGCACAATTCGAAGTCTTCGGGGGTGTCAATCTGAAACGAGCTTAGATAATCCATTTCATAAATGGAGAGCCTGCCGAAGAATATCCTTTCGGCCGCCTTTAGCGCCTCCGCCCTGTAGACGAATATCGAACCGTTGGAGCGGAACTGCGGGGGAAAATCCTGCCCTCTCCACCAGTTTTTCCTATAATCGAAATTAAGGGACTCCAACCTGCCGGGGACCGCCCGCCATATGTAATCCTTGAAACGGCAGGCGGAAAACATGCAGTCAATATCGCCGGCGGCGAAAGCCTCTACTGCCCTGTCGATGTCGTCATCTTTCCTGATGGGGGAGGTGCACTGGAGGAAGACGACCAGGTCGGGGCGGTAGTTTTCGGCTGTTTCAAGACTCTGGAGCACGTGTTTCAGGGCCGGTATTGACGAGACCTTGTCCGTCGCCAGCACCGGGGGCCTCATTATGACCTCCACCCCGTGGTGCCTGCTTACCTCAGCTATTTCCTCGTCATCGGTGGAAACCAATACCCGGGCGACCGCCCTCGACCTTAGAGCTTGGCCGATAGTATGGGAAATGAGCGGCTGACCGGCTATCGGAAGCAAATTCTTCCGGGGCAGCCTCTTCGAGCCCCCTCGGGCTGGAATGATTGCCAGGGTTTCCATGAGATTCGAAATTATCGCGAAAAGCAGTAGGGATCCGTCAATATACGTTGCACCTGTTGCAGGGGCTCATGGTATTGCGTTTGTCTTCCAGAAACGTTTCGCGGAGCTTCCGGTAGGGCTCTCCCCGCCAGATGTCCGCGAGGGAAGAAAGCTTTGCGTCTCCAACTTTTAACGTGCTCTTGTAGTCGAAGTCGCAGGGGTTGCAGGTGCCGTCGTGCCAGACGTACATCCTCTCCCAGGGAAGACGACATGGCATTGAGAAGTCCATCCTCTCGTTCTTATAGGTATTCCACCGCGGCACCGCGTCCGTGAGCGTTACGGTGTCCACGATCTCCTTCCAGAAATCTGCGAACCTGGCCCTCGACTGCCCGAGATATACCCCTGAGACCCTCGTCGCGGTTTTCATGTATCCCGGTTTCGAGCGCTTGAGCTCACAGAACCGTTTTATGTTGCCGAGCACTTCCTCAAACCTTGCGCCGACACGGATACTCTCATATTCCTCCTTGAAGCAGGAGTCCACGGAGAAGACGACAATATCCACGCCTGCGTCGAGTATCTCGCGGCACAGGTCCTCGCCGAGTCTCGTGGCGTTGGTGTTTATCTTCAGCTCCAGAAATTTGCCCTTGCAATGCCGGAGCATCTCGCCCAGACGCCCGTGGAGGGTGGGTTCGCCCCTCGATGCGAGTGTAAGAAATTTGCAGCCGTTCTCCACCGCCTGGTCCACCAGGTCCTTGAAAAACTCAACATCTATCCTCCCCCAGTATTCCGCCGTCCTGAAAGTATGGTCAGCCTGAAAGCACATCTTGCAGCGGAGATTGCAGATGGAGGTCGGCTCTATCAGGAGGTGAAGCGGGAAAGCCTCAAGCTGTTTCATGGCCGGGTAAGCCTTGAATTTGTATCTCTGGACCAGGTACTCGGCGAGCCCGCGGGAGCCGTTCCGCGAAATCCAGTCGATCTCCTGTCGCCCGATGACCTTCTCGAGATTGCAGAGAATTCTGGCGACGAGGGCGGGGTCATTTCCACCCGCTCTCATGAGTTCGTCTCTTATGGACGCCAGGTCAACCCCGGCCCCGCTCATGAAATCAACGCTGTTTGAGCTTTTCATTTTATAGGACATTCTCGCCTCTTCTCCGTCCGGTCTCGTCCAGAATCTCCAAAAAGAGCTCCGTGGAAAGCAGGTCGCGTTCTTCCCGCGCCTCCACGAAATCTCCGCCCGATTCCGCTATATCAAGGAAGTACTTGACTGAATTTTTAAGCGAATCCCCGAACACATCGGCCAAAATGCTGGTTATTGCAGGCGGACCGGCAAACAAACCGTTATCGTCGAAAGTCTCGCGCGGGCCCCTTATGGCGAGCTCCCGCCCGTCATACTCTATCAACTCCTCTGTCGTTATCACATCCAGCCTGTACTGAAAAGGAGACGTATAGCTGAAGAACATATCAGCCGCCGGCCCGCCTTCGAACCCGAGGCTTATGCCGAAGTTGTCCACCGAGTCTCCAAAGGGCGAGACATTACTGGCCATGATCCGCCAGTCTGAAGGCCTCCCAAAACAATAGAGCAGCAGGTCGAAGACGTGAACGCCGCTCAGCTGGAAGACGCCGAGGGGGGCCAAATGGGCCCTGCTCCTCCATCCGGCGGCGTACTCCGGCCTCAGAGCGAGGCCGTGGCCCATCCGGTGGCTGATATAAAGCGTCTTTTCGCCTTTTTGGCGCAGGATATCGCAGAAAATGCCCTTCCTTAAGCTGAAATTGAAATAGAGCCGGGGGTTCCGGTTCGACTTAAGGAACATGAGGTCAGTTCGGTTCGTGACCGGGACCTTCTCGCAGAAGATATGCCCGCCGTAATCCGCAAGGCTCCTAAGGTATGTGCCGTGGGTGGTGTCAGGCGATGCTATCACCACAAAGTCACAGTCATAAATATCTCTGAAGCTGTTTGTATAGAGAAGCCCATCGATAGACTTTTCCGGATGATAGAACAGGAATTGCCCCACCCGGCCGGACTCCTGAAAAAGCCTCGTGAGCCTGCCGGCGAAATTCCGGTATCCTATGAAGCCAGCCTTCATCCCTGCGTAGCTTTCCTCTGGTTCCGGCCTATTTCACCCTGCGAAGCTTCTCTATGATGGGCAACTCCGAGTCAAGAATCCTTATATTGCCGTCGCCCAATGCCTGCTCCACTATCCTGATGTCCCTTACCATCCTGTTGAAGCCATGGGGCTCTACGGATGCTGCCTGGTCGCTGCCCCACATGGCCCGGTCCAGGGTGATGTGGCGCTCCACTACGCAGGCCCCCAGGGCCGCTGTAGCGACCGACGTGGCAAGGCCGATCTCATGGCCGGAATACCCCACCGGGATATCCGGAAACCTTTGCCTAAGGCTGAAAATTCCCCTGAGGTTCAGTTCGGTGGGCTTCGACGGATAGGTGGAAGTGCAGTGCAGGAGTATGAGGTCATCCTCTCCCAGGACCTCCACTGCATGCTCTATCTGGCCCATGCTGCTCATGCCCGTGGAAAGGATTATGGGCCTGCCCTTCTGCAGGTGATACCCGAGGAGGTTGTCGTCAGTCAGGCAAGCCGAGGCTATCTTGTAGCATGGCGGGCCGAACCGCTCGATGAAGTCCACCGAGGCCTCGTCCCAGCAAGAGGCAAACCAGTCTACTCCTCTTTCCCGGCAGTACCGGTCGATCTCGGCATATTCCTCGTAGCCGAATTCAAGCCTTCTTTTCAGGTCGCCGTTTGTAGCTCCGAAGGGGGTCTCCCTGGGTTTTGCGAGTTCCTCGGGAGTATAAACTATTTCAACGGTACGCTTCTGAAATTTCACGGCATCGCAGCCGCTGAAGACCGCCGCGTCTATCAGTCTCTTCGCCGTATCCACCGAGCCGTTGTGATTTATGCCCACCTCGGCGATTACGTACATCGGCCTGCCGTGGCCGACTAACTTCTTCCCAATCCTTACCGTCTTTTCGGTCTTCATGTCTGCCTCCTTCAAATGCCCTTTTACAGGCGCTTGATTTTCCTCATGAGAAAATCTTCTGGCTCTTGATCCCTTTCCTTCTGAATGCGTTCCGTGTATCGAGGACCCGGGTCGCATGCCTTTCTATGAACTCATAATCAAAGGCTGAGTGGTCCGTGACCAGCAACACCAGATCCGCACCTTCGATGAGTTCCCTTGACAGATGCGCTGACTTCATGCGCATACCCGGATAGTGTCGAAGACCCCCGAACTCCGGAATATAGGGGTCATAATAGGAGACCTGTGTCCCCAGTTCCTGCATGGCCTGAATTATCCTGAAGGCCGGCGACTCCCTCTTGTCGTCCACGTCCTTCTTGTAAGCCACACCGAGGACGAGCACATTGGAGCCTTTCAGTGATTTGCCCGATGCGTTCAATATCTTCATGGCCTTTTCCACCACGTACTCCGGCATGCGGGTGTTAATATCGCCGGAAAGTTCGATGAATCGGGTGTTGAAGTCGTATTGCCTGGCCTTCCAGGTTAGATAAAAGGGGTCTATGGGGATGCAGTGTCCGCCCAGCCCGGGACCGGGATAGAAGGGCTGAAAGCCAAAGGGCTTGGTCTTTGCCGCCTCGATGACCTCCCAGATGTCTATATTCATCCTGTCAAAGAGCATTTTAAGCTCGTTCACCATGGCGATGTTAACCGCCCTGTAGATATTTTCCAGAAGTTTGGTGGCCTCGGCGGCGCGGGTCGAAGACACAGGCACCGTCTTCACGGAAATAGCATCGTAGAGGGCCGTGATAACCGCCAGGCAGTTCTCTGTACAGCCGCTCACCACCTTTGGAATGGCGGCTGTGGTGAAATTCCCGTTGTTCGGGTCCTCCCTCTCGGGGGAGTAGGCCAGGAAAAAATCCTCTCCCGTCTTTAACCCTGTCTTTTCCAGTGTAACTTTCAGGTCCTCCTCGGTTGTGCCCGGATATGTGGTGGACTCGAGCACTATGAGCTGGCCCCTCCTCAAGTGTCGCGCGATAATCCTCGCGGTATCGAAGACGTAGGACATGTCCGGCTCACGGTGGGCGTTAAGCGGCGTGGGCAGGCAAATGAGGACACAATCGGCATCGCCGATTTTCGAAAAATCTGTAGTCGGCGTGAAGCGCCCGCCACATCGGGCAATACTCGCCGGGTCTATGTAATTAATATAGCTCCTGCCCTGCTTGAGCAGCCCCACCTTGGCTTCGTCTATATCGAAACCCATCACACGGAACCCGGCCGCGGAGAATTCAATTGCCTGCGGAAGACCCACATAGCCCAAGCCTATTACGCCCACGACCGCCTCCCTGGACTTGATCTTATCTATAAGTTCCATATGAATCCTCAATAAGGCCGGTGGCCTTCGCAATCAAGCCCTTTTCGGCCGGGAAAGATTTTTTAGCCCGTATTCAGATAAATTCAAGCTTCTTCGCTATTGTCCCGCAAACGGCATCGCGGGTTCCGAAAGGCAATCGGGGGGATTTAGAAAGGATTCTGTCATTGAAAAACTGATTTTTCGGGCAGGCTGCCGCCACAGGCTGTCGATGTCAGCCCCTCAAATTCTTAAAATCATAGCTAACCATCTTAAAAAGTCCGAGAGTTTCGCCCGCGCCATATAAAAACAAAATGCTATCAATACGGCTTATAAGTGAGGAACTTTGCAAATTATAGTATTGCAACCATTGGTTGTCAATACCCTTACAGCCCTCCCTGGTAAATCAAAAACACATTTCCAATTCAGCAGCAAAAACCGCGTGTTAGGGCTATTTAAAGCCATCACTGCCGGTTGCCGACGCGACCGCAAGGCCAAGTACTGCGGAGAGCGTGATGGCATTCGAGGGGATATGGAGATTGAAATCGAAAAGGCTGTGTACGGAGATATAGAGGAGCGAACTCGTCAACCCGGCCATTAGAAATGAGACATTCCCCTTTCTGTAAGAGCGCACTATACCGGCCAGGACCGAAATCAGGCAGAGGCCCGCGAAGAGCGCCCCCGCAAAACCGGTCTCAACCAGAAGCTGCAGGTAATCGTTATGAGCGTAGAGGAATTTCATCTGCATGCCTGGATTGTAAACAGGATAAACATATCTGAATGTCCCTATCCCCGTTCCCATGAGCGGATAATCCTTTATGGCTCTTATTGCCGCTTTCCAGGCCATGAGCCTGCCTTCGTCCGATACTCCCATTTCCGCGAAGCGCCCTAATATCGGCCAAATACCGAGATAGAGGAGAAGGGCGAGGAGCAGGGATACAAACAGTCCAATATAGAGCGTCCTTTTTGATTTGGCTGACATTTTCCTCATTATTGAAAGGAACAAAAAGAAGACTGTCGAAATGGAAAAACTTATGACCCCGCCCCTTGAGAGGGAATAGAAGAGCGACAGGGCCATAATAATACTGAAAAAAAGATACAGAAAGGTCTCTTCCGTCCTCCTTATATCCAGCGCAAGCCCCAGGCCGAGCGGGATGACCATCCCCATGAACCCGGCAAAATGGTTCCTGTTCACGAAAGGACCGAAGGGAAACCTTCCCTGAGACAGGCCCCTGAACCAGTATATCTTCCCGTTCCATGCGGACTCCTGGATTATTGCAAATAGGGCGAGAAGGAAGCCGAATAGGACTACCATTTTTATGGTCCTCGCCGCCCCCGCCCTGTCTTTTCCAGCGTTCACGGCCAGAAGGAAAACCATCGCGTACACGGCGAGCCTCAATGTCCCGTTCAGGGAATCGTAATTATAAAAGCTTATCCCGCCCGCCCCCCCGGCGCCAATTTCGGCACAAAGGGCGTATTTTGCGGGAGAGAGCACCTTCAATAATGAGAGAGGAAGCGGGATCAACTGCAAAAGGCAGATGAAAAAGAACCCGGCAAAAGCAAACGAGAGCAGCCTGATACTGCCGAGCATCCGGATCAGACCGGACCTGTCTCTTACTGCAAAGAAATTAAACCCCGCTGCCGCAAAGGAAGCGCTTACCGCAAAAGCCCAGGGTTCGACAGAGCCGAACATGAGGACCGAAACTGCAACAATGAAAGCAACGGTGCAGGCGTATATATATCCTTCCCCGTACCCGCGCCGGATCAATCAGGGATCTCCATCAAGCTGACCCTGTCCAACCAGGCGCGGCCTTCAATCCGGTTATTGAACTTGCTTGAGACATCTCTTCTGAACTCGACCTCGGCGGCCCTGCATTTGACAGGCATGCGGAACCTGATCTCGACATGCGTCCAGGGGTTTGTGCCTGTGAACACGTCCGAGGATTGACGCAATTCCTCGCAGTCATGCCCCCAAACCAGTGCATAGAGGCCGTCTGTCGTAGTAATCCCGTCCGTCCTGATATCGGCTTTGAACACATACTCGGCCCCGGGTTTCAGGATTGCGATCTGTCGTACACGCACTCCTGCGTTTTCGCCTTCGAAAGAAATCAGAAGGCTGTGAGCGCCTTCAGTCGATACGCTTGCGTCCCTTAAAACCGAGACACCCTTGACCTCTTCTATCAGCCAGTCGAAGCAGGCCCTTTTTGAAATTTTTTCAAAACCGGGGTTTGATAAGAGCCCGCCTGAATGGTCGTTTTCCATTGTCTCCGATACAGACAGGGCATCGTCATATTTCCGCCTCTCAATCAGGAGATCGCAGAGCCCGAGAATGGTCCCCTCGCTCTTTGCGGACAGGTCCGTTCCGGCCCAGAGGGCCAGAGCTTCTTCGGCCCGTCTATGCTCTATCAGGTAATCCAGGTATTTTGAATGCAGGCGCTCGTTGGGCCCAAGAAGTTTTGAAGCGGCATACTCGGCGGGAATCTTCATAAGGAGAAATAAATCGAATGCCCTGGACCGTGTCGGAGGGTCAAGCTCCAGGTATTTTTTGAAATAGGGCGCCGCGCGATCCATGTCCCCGGCTATGAGATGGAAAACAGCGATATTCCAGATATGCCCGGCGTCCATGGGATTAAGCATATAGGCATTCTTTATGGCCTGGACGGCCCCCTCCCGATCTCCTGCGGCATCCATGGCGAGCGCCAGATGGTAATACTCTTCCGGATTAAACGGGTTTAAGCCGAGCGACTCCCTGTAAAACCCGATGGCCTTGTTGAGGTCGGGGTTGGCGCGGTCGTAATGCTCTATCCTGCCCAGCCGGTAATATAGGGCCGCATTCCCGGGAGCGGCATTCAAGGCAAAACTTATTTTGGACGGCGCTGCCGATTTCAGACCGAAATCGGCGAAAGCATCCGCCCAGAATCTGTAAAGAATAAACAGGCTGAAAAGAATGATCGGGGCAATGAAAAGTCTTTGATCATGCCCTGTCCGCATCTTTGTCTTTATAATAGGACGAATAATAGTATGAATAATAGCCGTAATTCATATCGTTCTCCTTGATCCCGTTCAGTACAATCCCAAGGATCTTTGCGTTTACGTTTCCCAGAATCTTCTTCGTCTCTAAAAGCGCATTTTTGGGGGTGCTGCCCGCTTTTACCACTATTATGACCCCGTCCGCAAATCTGCTCAGGTACACGCTGTCGGTCATCCCGAGCACAGGCGGCGAATCGATTATCGTATAATTGAACCGGCTGTTCAATTCCTCAACAAGCTCCCTCATCCGGGACGACCAAAGGAGTTCCGAGGGGTTGGGCGGTATGGGACCGGACGTGATGATAAACAGGTCCTCGATGGGTGTGGGCTTAATGAGCCCCTCCAAACCCATATTCCCCGAAAGATATGTTGAAAGCCCAACGGCGTTATCCGCATCGAGACGGCGGTGCAGGTTGGGGGCCCTTAAATCGGCATCTATTATGACGCCCTTGCCAAGCTGGCTTGCCATCACTATCGCGCTGTTGCAGGCTATCGTGCTTTTTCCCTCTTTCTCCTTGGCGCTTGTGATTAGAACGGTCTTGGGCGGTTTTTCCGCGGATGAGAGGAGGAGAAAAGTGCCTATGGAGCGAAAAGACTCGGCAAGCGGGCTTTTTATCCGGGTATGCGAAATCTTCGCCAGCTCGTTGGGTTCACAATTTTTCTCAAGCGGGATGAGCCCCAGCGTCGGGAGGCGCATTCTTTTTTCCGTCTCCTGAGTGTCTTTTACCGTGTTGTCCAGATACTCAACGAAAAATACCGTCCCGGTCCCGGCCAAAAGACCGAAAACCACGGCCCAAAAGATATTTTTATTCTTTTGGGGAGACGAGGGCGCCTTCGGCAGCGTCGCCCTGTCCAGCACCTGGATATTGGTGGCGGTCATCGTAGCCGAAACTCCAATCTCCTTGAGTCTCTGCAGGAGATGGTTATAGAGTTCCTTGTTCGTGTCCACTTCTCTTTTCAGTATCTGGTACTGCACTGTCTTCTTCTGGAAATCCAATAACTCCTTTTTCTGTCTGTTAAAGATTTTTGCGAGCTCCTTTTCCCTTTTCAAGGCGGCCCTGTAATCGGCCTCCACCGACCTGATTATCCCTTTCTTTTCCCGCTCTATCGCCCTCATCAGGGTGTCGAGCTGGTTTTTCATCATCTTCATTTTTGGATATTCCGCCGTATATACCTTCAGCTGGTTATTGTATTCCGATTCGAGGGTGGAATATTCCTCTTTCAATTTTTGCACAAGAGGGCTTCCCAGGACGACCTGGTTGTCGGGGCCCGATTCCTTTATCTCCCGGTAAAGGGATTCCCTGCTTATCCTTTCTCCAACGGCCTGGTCCAGCGCATCTGACGCATACGCGAGCTTTTTATTGAGCAGGCTCTGCCTGTCATCCTTTTCCTCTATGAATATCATTTCATTGCCGGCCGAATAGTGGTTAAGCTTCTCCTCCGAGACTTCGACCTTTGCCTTCATTATGCCGATCTGCTCCTCAAGCCATTTCCTTGCCTGCTGGCTTGCCTCGTACTTGCTCTCAATATTGAAATCTATATAGGCGTCCGCTATTGCGTTTGCGGCTTTTTCGGTGAGATCTGGATTGTAAGCCGTGAAGCTCACGTTCACAAGCTGGGATTTCTGGAGCGGAGTGACCTCTACCCTGTTGACGAAGGCACCGATAATGCCTGTCTTTATCCCGTCCTCAAGGGTGGGCTCCGCCCCGTTTCCCTTTTTCTTGGAAGAGGACAGAAAACCAAAAATGCTCCCCATGGAAAAAAAGCCCGCATTCTTCTTGGGCGCGAATTCCTCATGGTTCTCGAGGTCCAGTCCCCTGATAACGCGCTTTCCGATATTCCTGCTTTTAAGTATCCTGTACTGGGTCTGGTAATAATCGAGGTCGAGCCTTTCTATCTGGTATATATCCTTGAAGCTCAATATGTTGGGATTTTCCCTGTCGATTTTGATGGTAACCGTTGACTTATAGGTGGGCCTTTTAAGGAAAGTAGCTACAGTAATTGTGGTGACCACGCCTATGAAAACGATGAGGAATACCATTTTTCTTCTCAGGAACAGGTTGAAATAATCCCTGATATGGACTCTTTCTGCAGCTTCAATATCAAGCCCTTTTTCCTCTCCGGGCAAAGAGACGTGCCCGGGGTTATAGATCTGGAGTTCGCTGTTCGAATCGTTTGCGTTCACATCCCGCTCCTGTCAGTAGTTTTTTCCCACGGACAATACACCCAGATTAAGGGTGCTCGTAAGCCCCTTTATGAATTCCTTCATCCCGTTTTTCGAAACGATGATTATGTCTCTGTCCTCGATCTCGATATCGGGGGCCTCGCCCTTCAGGATGGAGTCGTAATCGGCCTCCAATGCTTCGCGTTCGCCGCCTCCTTTTTCCCGGTAAACGCGGACCCTGTTCCGGGACGCCTCGTACTTCAAGCCCTTTGCCATGCTCAGGGCCTGGGTAAGCGTGGTCCTGTTCTCTATCTTGAAGTAGCCCGGGCTTTCAACCGCACCGTCCACGAAGAAGACCCCGGCCCGGGGTATATGTATCACATCGCCCGATTCGAGAGGGATGTTCAATTCCGTCCTGCCGTTTGTCAA
>Ga0214473_10001611_pt1 | contig 29376 bp, 23 predicted proteins | sample RVTome_7_FD_203509 | JGI IMG/M metagenome (GOLD analysis project Ga0214473, IMG submission 203509) | Soil microbial communities from uranium-contaminated site in the Upper Colorado River Basin, Wyoming, United States - RVT98D197 | ecosystem: Environmental > Terrestrial > Soil > Contaminated >...
CCCCGAGGGTGAGCAGGCGATCCGGCGTCTACTGGGCACAGCGGCACAGCTGGGTGTAGCTCCCAGCTCGGACAAGGGCCTATTCTGGGACGGATAACGGAATCAAGTTCCAGCTTTCCGGCCGGACCGAAGCGGTCGTAGACGGCGAGCACTGTTATCCTACCGGTCTGATGCTGCACCTCACCGACATTTCCAAATCCTTCGGTACCCAGGCCGTGCTCGACGGAGCCAGCCTACACGTGAAGCCGGGCATGCGCGTGGGTTTGGTGGGGCCGAATGGGGCCGGCAAAACCACCCTGTTGCGTCTTATCGTGGGCGAGATGTCGCTCGACGCAGGAGAGATCAGCGCGCGCAAAGACCTGCGCACCGGCTTCCTACCTCAGGAGATCGAGGAGATCGCCCACCACGCGGTCATCGACGAAGTGCTGGCCTCGCATCTGGACGTCCTCTCCGCTGAGCGCCGCATGGCCGAGCTGGGGGAGCAGCTCGGCCGCGCCTACGGGGCCGGCGCAGCGCCTCCGGCCGTCCCTGCCGGAGGCGCCGTGGAAGGCGTCGCCACGGCCGGAACCGAGCCCGGAGCTGTCTTACCAGATCCCGATGAGCTGCTGCGGGAGCTCGGCGCCATCCAGACCGCCTTCGAGAACGCCCATGGCTACGAGGTGGAGGCCCGGGCTCAGACCATTCTGCGCGGTATGGGCTTCCGAGAAGATGACTTCGGCCGACCTATCGCCGAGCTCTCCGGAGGCTGGCGGATGCGGGTCGCTCTGGCTCGGCTACTCCTGGAGCAGCCCGATCTCCTCCTCATGGACGAGCCCACCAACCACCTCGACCTCGAAAGCCTTGTCTGGCTCGAGGAGTTCCTGCTCACCTGGCCGGGGGCGCTCGTGGTCATCAGTCACGATCGCTATTTCCTCAACCGCATGGTCACCCACATCGCCGATCTCGACAGGGGGTTAATCGATCTCTACGTCGGCAACTACGATCATTATGAAGCGGAGAAACGTCAGCGATATGAGGCGCTGGTCAACGCGGCCAAGAACCAGCAGCGCGAGATCGACGCGGCTGAGAGTTTTATCCGCCGCTTCCGGGCCAAGAACACCAAGGCCAAGCAGGTCCAGCAGAAGATCCGGCAGCTCGATCGCACCGAACGGATCGACGCTCCCACCCTGGAGCGCAGGACCATCAAGTTCCGCTTCCCTCAACCTCCGCGCACCGGCCGGGTGGTGGCTGAGGCTAGGCACGCTCGAAAGGCCTATGGCGACAACGTGGTCTACAAACGGCTCGACCTGGTCATCGAGCGGGGCGAGAAGATCGCCCTCGTAGGGCCCAATGGAGCGGGAAAATCCACTCTGCTCAAACTCCTGGCCGGGGTCATCGAGCCTGATGGTGGCTCGATCAAGCTGGGCCATAACGTGCGCCGCGAGTACTTCGCCCAACACCAGTTGGAGGTCTTGCATCCCGGCCGCACGGTGCTCAAGACCATGGAAGAAGCCGCCGGTCCGGCTGGACGCCTGCCCGAGGTGCGAGGCTATCTGGGCGCATTTCTCTTCGGCGAGGACGACGTTACCAAGAAGGTCGGGGTGCTCTCCGGAGGAGAGAAAGCTCGGCTGGCCCTGGCCCTAATGCTGATAGATCCCGCGGGGCTACTCTTACTCGATGAACCGACCAACCACCTGGACATGGACTCGCGCGCGGTCCTCACCGAAGCGCTGCGTCAGTTCGAGGGGTCGGCTGTCTTCATCAGCCACGACCGACACTTGATCAACGCCATCGGCACCAAGATCATCGAGGTGAGCGATGGCCGCCTGACTCACTACCTGGGAGACTGGGAGTACTACCAGTGGAAGAAAGCTCAAGAGTCAGCGCCTTCCGCAAGACAGCCCGCAGTCGAATCAACAGCGCCCGCACTTTCGAGCCGACCGACGGCCGAAACGCGATCGCCGAAGTTGGGCCCGGTTGCCTCGGCTCCGGCTCCGGCGCCGGAGCCGGAGCAACCGGGCAGGGGAGCGGCGATGACGGTCGAGTTGGGCTATAGGGAACGCAAAGAGCTGCAGAGTCGGTATCGTAAGGTGGAGAGGCGAATACTCCTGGCCGAGCAGCGCCAGTTCGCCGTGGCCTCCACGCTCAGCGATCCTGCCCATGCCTCCGACTACGAACTTCTCGCCACGGCTTCTGCGGAAGCCGGCGTCCTGGCCGACGAGATCAGCGCGCTCTATGAAGAATGGGGGAGACTGGCCGAATCTTTGGGGGCCACGGTCACCTGATGAACGAAGCGTGCGACAGCGGGTGTACGGTTCCCTTCCGGATGCGGTCGTTCGCCACCGGGCTGGTGCTTCCACCGAGCACGGACGTTCTGCGCGTGCGAGAACCGGAGGCCATCGCGGATGTGCCGGCGGCGGTGATGGGTGTGCTCTCTGCCCCCGTCGGCTGCGCGCCCTTCACCCAGCTCTGTCGGGAGAAACTCGCGCGGACAGCGCGGCCGTCGGTGGTCGTCGTGGTGTCGGACACCACCCGCCCGGCGCCCTACCGGGGCGCGGCCGGCATCCTGTGGCCCCTAATCGAGAGTGTCTTGAGCGAAGGGTTCGATCCTGAATCCGTCACCGTCCTGATTGCCACGGGCACGCATCGGGTCCTCGGCGACGCCGAGATGCGGGCCATGCTGGACGAGCGTGTGCACCGGGCGGGGGTACGCCTCCACTGCCACGACGCGGGCGACCGGGATTCGCTGGTCCACGTGGGCCGGACCCGTCACGGAGTCGAGGTGTTCATGAACCGTAAGTACGCGGAAGCGGACTTCAGGATCCTCACCGGCATCGTCGAACCTCACTTCATGGCGGGAGCTTCGGGGGGCCGCAAGAGCATCTGCCCGGGACTGCTGAACGTGGAGAGTGTGAGGGAGTTCCATGGGCCGGCAGTACTGGCGGACAACCGGGTCGCCGACCTCGTCCTCGAAGGCAATCCCTGCCACGAGCTGTCCCTGGAGATCGCAGGCATGGCCAGGCCAGACTTCATACTGAACGCGACTATCCGGCAGGACGGCAGGACGGCCGGCGTCTTTGCCGGGGAGATGGAACAGGCGCACGCGGCGGGGGTCGACCACCTGCGGGGCTTCTCTCAGCTTCATCTCGACCGTCTCTACGATGTTGTCGTCACCCACGGGGGGCTGGTCGGTGTCAACCACTACCAGGTGGCGAAGGCGGCGAGTGTCGCGGCACGGGCAGTCAGGCGCGGGGGCTTCCTGGTCATTGTTGCAGATACCACCGAACCCGACCCGATAGGCACAAAGCCCTACCGAGGGATGCTCGCGCTCCTCGACGAAGTCGGCCCCGCAGAATTCAGCCGCTTGATCCAGGCTGACGGGTGGCAGTTCGTCCACGACCAGTGGGAGGTGCAGATGTGGGCCAAGCTGCTCGGCCGCGTTCCCGCTCAGAATCTTCTCTACTTCAGCCCGCAGACGCCCTTGTACGATTACGCGCTCCTGCCTTGCGCCGACCCTGCGCCTTTGCTCTCTGAAGCACGCGGAGCCGACGCCGGGGATATGGTCGCGGAGTTCGTCCGGGCTGCGCTTGCGAGTGCCTGCCGGGAGTCTGAGGCGGCGCTAGGACGGAGTCCGAAGGTCGCCTACCTGGCCGATGGCCCACACTGCGTCCCCGTTTGATGCGGGAGGAACGGGAACTGGGCCGGGATTTCCTCGGTTAAAGAGGGCACGCTTCTGATAGGCTGGTGGAGCGGCCCCTCGGCGAGGTATTCGTCCCGGCCCAGGAAGGGCAGCATGGTTGGCTGCAGCGCGAGTCGAGCGGCTCAATTCTGGAGATAGGAGACAACATGGCCTTGAACGAACCGGTATACGACAACATGATTCAAGAGCGAGATGTGATGGTGAAGATGCGGGACGGCGTGCATCTGGCCGTCGACGTCTATCGGCCCAAAGCACCCGGCAAATACCCAACCCTTTACGCGTGCGCCGTACACAATAAAGATCTGCAGCGCCCCGAGGTCGCCGAAGCTCTGCCGCCTCAGCCCGCCTATGCCTCCCTTTGGTACGGGGTCATCGAAGGGGGCGACAGTAAGCGCCTCGTCGCCAACGGCTACGCCCACGTGATCGCGGAGCTGCGCGGAGTAGGCAAGTCCGAGGGCAACTACGGAGAGGATGCGTGGGACCACTACGACATGATCGAGTGGATAGCCTCGCGGCCCTGGTGCGATGGCAACGTGGGCATGATCGGGATCTCTGCCTACGGTGGCGAGCAGTTTCGGGCGGCCGCGCAACAGCCGCCGGCCCTCAAGGCCATCTTCCCCTATGACTCTATGGGCTGCTATAGCGGCATGTGGAGCGCCAGGGAGTTCCACCCCGGCGGCGTCTTCCAGATGATGCCCTATCTGCTGGGCATGTTCAGCTGCGTGCACGAGCCCTGCGGGCAGCCGGGCCCACTTCCGCCGGACGTGGAAGAGAAGTGGGAATGGGCCATGAACAACCCCGACTACATGATGTACGCCCACCTCTGGAACATTCTCACCCAGAAGGGGCAGCGGAGCGGCATGACCTTCTGGACCCTCATCGACCCGTATGACTATACCGAGTTGCTCGAGGAGAGCGAGAAGAAGTTCGAGAAGGTGAAACTCCCCTATGTCTGCGGGTCGTTCGGCGGCGCGTACACGTACAAGATGCACTGGCAGGGGGCGCAGCACTGGTTCATGAACGCGAAGGACGTGCCTAAGAGGAGGCTGATCCTCAATCCACCGGAGCACCTCGAGCGGCCCTTCCACTCGATGCACGACGATATCCTCCGGTGGTACGATTACTGGCTCAAGGGCATCGACACCGGGGTCATGGACGATCCGCCGGTGAAGACGTGGATCATGGGCGAGAACAAGTGGCGTACATGGAGCGATTGGCCCGTTCCCGAGACCCAGTGGACGAAATTCTACCTTGACAGCTGGGAGAGGCTGACCACCGAGGAGTCGCTTCCCCACGAGCAGACCCAGAGCTACAACCCGGATCCAGACGTCTTCACTCAGATGCCGCTCAAGAAGACCATGAAGGTAGAGCGGCTCCGGTACATGACCGAGCCGTTGGCGGACGACCTTCTGATCGTCGGCCCCTGCTCCCTCACCATCAACGCTGCTCTTGACCAGGACGACACCAACTGGATCATCAGCCTTTCCGATGTGGGTCCGGACGTCTCAGTGCGCACCCAGCGCGAAGGGGAGCGTTTCGTGCCCGACAATCTGCCGGAGCGGGAGCTTACCCGCGGCTGGCTCAAGGCCTCGCACCGGGCCCTCGACCCAGCCCGGACCAAGCCCTGGGCTCCCTTCCACAAGCTGACCCGGGAAGCCCAGCAGCCGGTAGTCCCGGGGGAGGTCAACGAGTATCAGATCGAACTCCTGTCGACCGCGAACATGTTCTTGCGAGGGCACCGAATCTGCGTCGACATCATGAGCCTGGACGTGCCCACCGGCACCGCGGGCCTGAGCAACATCGAATACATCGGCAACCACGTCTGTAGCAGCAAGACGGTGACCCACAGCGTGTACCACAACGCCGAGTATCCGTCGCACCTGTTGCTGCCGGTGATACCCCTAACCTAGGTGAACGCCCGGCCGCGCCGGGTCATCTCTCCCGCACGTGTGCTGGCCCCCGTTTCGGGCGGGGGCCAGCGGCTTCGTCCCCGGGCGACCGGCGCTCGCGACAGCCCCTGCGCTCGATCAGCGGTACTTGATAAGGGTGGGATAGGGGTCGACTGCAGCTCCGCCCCCGGGGTGGATCTCGAAGTGCAGATGGACGGCGCCACCGCCGGCGTTTCCGGTATTACCGGCGTAGCCGATGACTTGGCCGGCCGCGACTCTCACCCCCGTGGCGATGCCGCCCTTGATAGATGACAAGTGGGCGTAATAGTAGGTGTTGCCGTCGTCGCCCCTGAGCCAGATGGTGATGCCGCCGAGCCCCGAATCGGTGGGGCTGGTGCTGCGGATGACCCCGTCCACCACCGCGACCAGGGGCGTGTTGCGGGCGGTCATGATGTCATTGCCCTTGTGAGTCCGTCCGCCTGAGCGTGGCGCGCCCCAGTCATCGACGAAGCTGTTGGGCCCTTGCACGGGGAATACCCACCCGGCGCTCGTGTCAACAACGGGATCGGCCGGCTTGGCCCGAGTGGTCACAGTCGAGGAGCCGCTGGTGGTCTTGGCCTTCGTGGTGGCGGTGCTGGCATTCTGCTTGTCTGCGGCCGCCTGCTCTGCGGCTTTGGCCGCCGCAGCCTTTGCCGCCGCCGCTTTTGCAGCGGCCTCCTTGGCCGCGGCCGCCTTGCGCGCCTCTTCCTGGCGCTTGCGTTCCTCCTCTTGAAGCGCCGCTACCCGAGCCCGGAGCGAATTGTACGTGTCCTTGGAAGCCTCCAGGGCCTGGAGGGTCTCCTCAGCAGCGGCCGCGAATTGAGCGGTCTCTTCTTGCTCCGCGGCTTTCCTGTCCTTGAGTTCGACGGCGAGCGAATCGAGCTCCGCGAGTCTATCCCGGACGTCGGCGACCAACTGGCTGTCACTCTGGGCGATGTGGGTCACCATGGCTAGGCGCTCGACGACGGCGCCCAAAGACGTATCGTCGTCTGTGAACACCGCGCTTAGGACGCTCAGAGCTCCCGACCCTCGGCTTTTGTAGATCTCGGCGAGCCGGTCGGCGAGCTGGGCCTGCAGCTTGGCCAAGCTTGCCTGAGCTCTCTTCGTCTTTGCCTGTACTTCTTCGATTCGGATGCGGGTCTTCTCGAGGCGGGTCTCTGCGTCGACCTGTTTCTGAGCCAACTTGTCCAGGCGGGCCTGCTCCGCCTTTAGCTCGGCCTTGGCTCTTTTGAGCTCTGTCTGAGTCGACGCGAGGCTGGCCGAGGCGGCGTAAGCGGTATTGGGGCCAAACAACAAAGAGGGGAGAACGGCGGCGATGAGATTGCACAGAAGTGCTGCGACCATCACCCATGCGGCAAGATGCGCTGCTCGTGACCTCAGGGCTGCGGATACTTCTTGCGCGTGCAAGAAACCCGCCGCGCCCTTCCGTTTTACGTCAGGCGACATGCCGGCCAGTGTATCAGCCGAAGGCCACGGTTGTCACGTGCCGGTAGTCGGCTACCTGTCCGGATCGGCAGCCCTGTCGCAGCGCCCGCCCTCGGGTATCCGCGCTGCGGTATGCTGGATTCGTGCGCTTCTCGCTCAAAGGAGGAAGAGGAATGCCGTCCTTCGACATAGTCAGCCGCGTCGATATGCAGGAGATGGATAATGCCGCCAACCAGGTGAAGAAGGAGATCGGGACCCGTTTTGACTTCCGCAGTTCCAAGACTCAGATCGATCTGGACCGTAAGGAAGCCAAGATCCAGGTTCTCACCGAAGATAACATGAAGTTGCGGGCCATCCGGGACATGCTCATCGCCAAGGCCGTGCGGCGTTCGATCGAGGCCGGGGCGCTCTCCTTCGGTCAGCCCGAGAAAGCGGGCGGCGACATGGTCAGGCAGACCATCACCATCACCAACGGCATCGACGTTGAGACGGCACGCAGCGTGGTCAAACTGGTCAAAGAGACGAAGCTCAAGGTGCAGGCGGCGATCCAAGGCGACGAGGTTCGCATCACCGGCAAGAAACGCGACGATCTGCAAGACGTGATCAGCGCGCTGAAGGAGGCTGATTTGGGCATGCCTCTTCAATTTGTTAACTATCGGGAATGAAGAGGGAGGCTGCATGACCGAGCCGCCAGCCGCGGGCGGCCACGCGTTCTTCTCAGGAGACGATCGTCTGGAGGGGATTCTCGAGTGGCCGGAAATGAGCGGAGAGTTTGGGGGGCCAGGAGGGCGGGCGTCCGGCCCGCCGGCCGGCGGGGTGGTGATCGCGCATCCGCATTCCCTCTACGGGGGAACCATGGCGCAGCCGGTGGTGTACCGGGTCGCACAGGCGTGCCGGGAGCACGGGGTGGCCACGTTACGCTTCAACTTCCGCGGGGTAGGCGGGAGCGCCGGGACCTACAGCGGAGTGGAGGAATACCGGGACGTGGAAGCTGCCGCTGCCTATCTGCGCGGGCAGCTGGCCGGTTGGGCCGGGGAGTTGGCGCCTGGCGTGAAGGAGTTGCCGATGGCCCTGGCCGGCTACTCGTTTGGCAGCGTCATGGCGGCGATGGCTGCGGCGGGAGCGGCACCGGTGCGAGCGCTGGCGCTTGTCGCCTTCGTCGCGGCTTGGGAGGACATGCCCACGCAGGCGTTCGAGAGGCTGGCTGGATTCCGGGGGCCGGTGTTGGCCGTATGCGGAGACCGCGACGATTTAGCGCCTCCCCAGGAAGTAGAGCGGGCGTTGGTCAAGCTAGGACTTGACTTCCACCTGAGCGTGGTTGATGGGGCAGACCACTTCTTTGAGGGCAGACAGCGCGATGTGGGCGAGCGGGTGGCCGCCTTTCTGGACGCGGCTTTTGATGGACGAGCGCCCAATAGCTCGTTTTAGAATGAAGCCTCGGCCGCCGAGGCCGCGCCGGGCGATGTGATCCGCAGTCCTCACCCGCACCGATCGCAACCTGCCGGGGAAGCGTCATTCTGAAACGAGCTCTGAGGCCGGCAAGGGGTAGTGGGACCGGTCCAGTTAGATCAACGCGGGGGGTGGGTAGGATATATGCCAGTCCCGTTGCCATGGGATCCCATTCAAGAATCAGAACCGAGGAGAATGCACACATGGATATGAATGGCTCAAAGACCGAGCAAAACCTCATGAAGGCCTTTGCCGGCGAGTCCCAGGCCCGCAACCGGTACACGTTCTACGCGAAAGTAGCGACCGACGAAGGCTACATGCAGATCGCCAACCTGTTTCTAGAGACGGCCGACAACGAGCGGGCGCATGCATTCGGTTTCTTCAGCCTGCTTGATGGCGGCATGCCTGAGTTCACAGCGTCATATCCGGCCGGCCCGGTGCATACGACTTCCGAGAACCTGCGCGCGGCTGCTGACGGCGAGTTGCTCGAGTGGGGTACGCTCTACCCCGATTTTGCTCAGATAGCCGAGTCCGAAGGTTTCAAGAAAGCCGCGGCTACGTTCCGCAAGGTAGCCGAGGTGGAGAGGTATCACGAACGGCGCTATCGGAAGCTGCTCGCCAACGTTGAAGCCGGCAAGGTGTTCCGGAAGGACGGCCCCACTCTATGGAAATGCCAAGAGTGCGGGTACGTCCATGAAGGTGACGAAGCGCCCAAGGTCTGCCCGGTGTGCCTCAAGCCTCAGTCCTGGTTCGAGGTCTACTGCGAAACCTGGTGATAGCGTCGAGCTAGTCACTTCCTCCACCCATGCCGGGGCCCGGGGCGGCTGGTCCGCCCCGGGCCCCGCGTTCGTTCCGAGCCCGAGGGGTCGTCCGGTAGTCCGGATGGCCAAGCTAGACCTTTCGTCGTAACAGGGTTCCGCTTGGCGGGCAGTATGCTGCGGTCATGCCCGCTATCCCGACAAAACGGCTCTTCGTCTACATCGTCGCGGGTCTCGTGGTGCTCGTGGTGGGGACGCTTGGGGTGGTCTCGATGCGGGGCGGATCGGCTGCGTCGGCCGATGGTGTCACTATCGTCGCCGGTGACTCGGTGGCAAGCGCGGTCGAGGCTGGGAGCGTGGGGCTCCCGTCATCGACGACGAGCACCACGGGGGCACCCTTGATCTACGTGCAGGTGGCCGGAGCGGTGCGCCGTCCAGGAGTGTACCAGGTGGCTCCCGACGCACGCGTCTTTCAGGTGGTGTTGCAGGCCGGGGGCTTCACCCCCGACGCCGACCAGCAAAGCGTCACACTAGCCGCTAGACTGACAGACGGCTGCAGGGTCAACGTCCCTCGGGTCGGCGAACCGGCTGTTGGCCCCGTGGTGTCACCCGGGCAGACCGGGGGTGCAGCGGAAGCGGCCGCAGGTCCGGTGTCGCTCAACTCCGCGACCCTCGAGCAACTCGACTCTCTTCCCGGCATCGGTCCCGCTATCGCCCAGGACATCATCGCCTACCGGGAGGCCCAGGGGCCCTTCACCTCCATAGAACAGTTGAGTGACGTTCCAGGCATCGGTCCGGCCAAATTGGAGAGGCTCCGTCCCCTCGTGGGGCTTTGATCGGTCAACCAGATGCCGCCCAAACACCAGCGTGATCCGACCGGCTGGTTCGTCCGGCGGGCCGGGCTGGCGCGGGCCACCACGTTCGCAGGCGCAGTCGGTCTTTCGCTGGCTGCCATCGGCGGCGCGAGACCCATGGCTGCGCTCATGGGTCTGATCCTTGCCCTGCTATGCGTCCTCGGGGGGCTCCTGATAGCGCGCCGGCCGTCCGCGGACATAAGCAGAGTGCCACTCCTGGTGGTGGTTTCGGTGGTGCTGGTGGGGTTGTTCGGTGGATACCTGGGGGGGAGCGCAAGGGTGATGGCGCTACTCGACAGCAAGTTGGAACACCAGGTCGGGAGCACTATCAAAGCAGATCTCGTCATCACCGGCCAGGTACGCTCTAACGGTGGCTGGCAGAGTGCCACAGCGGTAGTCAGGGGGCCATCCGGAAACTTTGCCGGATCGGGGGACGATCCGTCGGCCATCGCGGTGGGAGCGGCGGGCGAGGCCGTTCTACTCGAGGTCGGGCCCGCCGAAGGGCTACCCGAGGTGACTCTGAGCCAGGGCCAGATCGTGGTCTTCAACGGGACGGTCGAGGCGCCGGAAGGGCCCTCCGCGTCGGGATTCGACCAGGCGGCCTACCTGCGGCGCCAGGGCATACAGGTGGTCCTCAGGGCAGACGGTAGCCACGGCATCGCCATTCTTGGACGCCGGGGCGGTGTCTCGGGCTGGTTCGATCGGCTGCGATGCTCTGCTGGGGCCCATCTCGATCGGGGACCCGACGCACGAGTGGACGAGGTCCTTCAGGGGGTGGTCATGGGCGATACCGCCGGCATCGACGAAGGATGGACCGAGGCGTTCCGACGCTCGGGAACAGCGCACATGTTGTCGGTCAGTGGCCTGCATGTGGCCAGCATCGCCGCGATCATGATCGGTCTCGCTCGATTGGCTAGGGCCTCGAGGGGGATAGGCTTCCTCTTGGCAGCCGCGGCTGCGCTCCTCATGATCCCCTTCGTCGGGGCCTCTCCTCCTCTTGTCAGGTCGGCGGTCATGATCGTGATCGTTCTGGCCGGAACCTGGGCGGGGAGACGAAGAGACCAGTGGCAGGTGCTGGCTCTGGCTGCTCTGGTGGTGCTAACACTGAACCCGTTCGCCATTTCCGACGTGGGGTTCCAGCTGTCGTTCGCTGCGTTCGCGGGGATGCTGGCCCTGGCCGGCCCTCTTCAGAAGTCCATGAGACGCCTGCCGAAAGCAATCGGCTCCAATCTGGCGGTCTCTCTCGCCGCCTCCCTCGGCACGGCCCCCGTCTCGCTATTGGTGTTCGACAGGACGTCCCTTGTTGCGCCGCTGGCGAACCTGCTGGTTGTGCCTTCGTTGCCGGTCATAACCGGTTTGGGAATGGCCAGCGTCTTCCTGGGATTCGTATGGAGCGGGTTCAGCACCGCGCTCGATACCCTGGCTTCAGTGCCCATGACCTGGACGGTGCAGGTGTCGCGACTCTTCGCGGTTGCCCCAGTGCTTGACGCTCGCGATCTAGGCCGGGCTGCACTTGCAGTCGGCTTGGGGGCTGCGGCCGTCCCGGCTGGCCTGGCCTTGATGGGTCACGCAGTCGGCACCCCGTTCAACGCCCCTGTGCCGCTATTCAAGCGCACAATGCGCTGGTTGCGCGCGCGTAGACCGCAGAGCCGTCGTCGAGCCGCGGTGCTGGGGGTCGCGGTCGTCCTTGCCGGTCTCGTCCTCGGCGGCGCTTTGTACTCTCCTGTCGTCCGCGGCATTGAGACCGTAGAGACGCTCGCTCCGGGAAACAGCTGGCCCGACCAGGTGGAAGTGCGGGTGCTGGACGTCGGGCAAGGGAACGCCGTACTGGTGCGCACGCCCGAGCATCGGGCCCTTCTATTCGACGGAGGCCCGGCCGGATGCGACCTGGGGAGGCAGCTCCACACCCTGGGGGTGCGCAAGATAGACCTAGTGGTGATATCGCATCCTCATGCCGACCATTTCGCCGGCCTACTCGAGGCCATCGATGGGGTGGAGGTGCGCACTCTCATCGATCAGACGGCAGTTGTGCAGCCCACACCTCCGGCGAGTCATTCGCAAGCGTCCGCAGCGAAAACGGTGGGGAAGGGGACTAGGCGAACGACCGCAGGGGCACAGGAGGCCGGGGACTACTTGGATCTGCGCAGACGCATCGCGGCCCGAGGCGGCCGGTATATCCAGGCCGGCACTGGGTCGCTGGTCAACGTGGGTGGCCTGGCGGTCCGGTTCTTCGCCCCCTCCCGGCCAGTGATCTTGATCGATGGTCCCGATGCATGGGCTGAATCAGGCCCGCCCACGGGGGACGAGTTGAACAGCGCCTCTCTGGTGGCCGTCCTGAGCGCGGGCAGCATTGACGTGCTGCTTCCCGGTGACGCCGAGGCGGACGTGCTGCAGGCCTACCCGCTGCCCCCTGTCGACATCATCGTGGTCCCCCATCATGGCAGTCGAGGCTCAGTTTCGGGCAGCCTACTGGAGGAGTTGGGGGCGAAAGCGGCCTGCATTTCAGTAGGTAAGGGTAACTCATTCGGTCACCCCGATGCCTCTGCCCTGTCGATTCTTCAGACAGCGGTCGGCTGCGTGCTGCGCACGGATCAGGCCGGTTGGGTATCCTGTATCTTGAACAGCGATCAGGTGGCGCTGGCGACGGAAAGGACACCTGGGCAGTGAGCTGGGTAGCGAGCGAACAGGCCATCGAAGGTGACGGCGGGTCGGGAGCGCCGCGCCCCGATCCCGTGCGCCCCGATCCCGTTTCGACGCGTCCCCCCCTCAAGCCCGCCTACCTCATTCTGGGCGACGATCTCCCCAAGGTCGAGTTCGCCCTGCGCCGGCTCAAGGCGCGGATCGTGGAGCAGTCGGGGAGCGACCTCAACATCGACGAGTTCGATGCGGCCATGAATAGCGGCATCGAAGTGGTCAACGCCGCCAACACCCTGGCCTTTCTTGGGGGGACCAGGTTGGTGCTGGTGCAACAAACGCAGGCGTGGGGCAAGGCCGACAAGGAGGTCGTCGCCGCCTACCTCAGGTCGCCGGCTCCCGACGCCTGCCTTGCTCTGGTGGCCGAAAAGATCGCCGCGGGCGATCTGCTGCGTGCGACCATGGAACAGCACGGGGAAGTGCTCGAGTTCCCTGCACCCAAAGAGGGGCAACTGCCCCAGTGGCTGGCGCAGGAGGCGGCTCGGCTACGCATGAGCTTCGGGATGGACGAGGCCCGCTTCATGGTCCGGCGCTGTGGTGAGAATCAGAGCATATTGCTGCGCGAGCTGGAGAAGCTGCGGGACTACGTTGATGGCCGGTCGGTCACCACTGATGACATCCGCCTCCTCTGCACCGCCACGATCGAAGCCAGCATCTTCGATCTTCTGGACTCGCTGGCCCTGGGCGGAGGATCGGCGGCCTTCTCGGCGGCCGACGACCTGCTCGCGTCGGGGGAGAGGACTGAGGTTTTGTTCTACCGCATCCTGCGGCACTTTCAGAACTTGAGCCGGGTGGCGGCTCTCAAAGACGAAGGCATGAGCCGGGAGGCGATCCAGGCCGAACTCAAGATGAAGCCGTTCCCCTTGCGTAAGCTATTGGAGCAATCAGCCTTGCTGGGCGCAGACGGGGTGGCCCGCAGGCTTGCCGTACTCGCCGACACGGATGCCCGCATGAAGGGGTTGGGGACTCTCCCTGCGGAGATGGAACTGCAGATGTGTCTTGGTCGGCTGTCGGCCGCGTGAGGCGCAGGCGCGCGTCGGCGGGACGGGTGGCGGAATCTGCTCTAGAGCTGGGAGAGGAGCCGTGCCACCCTCGACTTCTTCCGCGCCGCATTATTGTCGTGGATAGCGTTGTGGGCGGCGGCCTTGTCGATGGTGGAGGTCAGCTTCTTGGCAGTTTGAGCAGCGGTATCGGAATCGCCGGCGGTTACGAGGTCTTTCAAGCGCCGGAAGTGCGTCTTGATGGACGACCTGTAGCGCAGGTTCTCCAGTCGCTGCCGCTGGGCGATGCGCACTCGTTTGCGCTGCTGTTTGGTATTAGCCAATCTTCATTCCTCCCGTCTTCCCTTCAAAGTCGCAGCAGTTTAGCATAGCCCTAGCTCATGGGCAATGACACAAAGAGACGTCTGGCGGTCGCGGCCGTCTTTCTGGTAGCGGCGACCGCAGGTTCCCGTGTCCTGGGCCTGCTCCGGGAGATCGTCATGGTCTCGTATCTCGGTTTGGGGCCGGACATGGGCGCCTTCACGGTGGCCTTCAAGGTGCCCAGCCTGGTTCGCACCCTACTTGCCGACACCGCCCTTTCCGCGGCTTTCATCCCCGTCTTCTCAGGGCTGCTGGAGAAGGAGAGACGCCGTGAGGCATGGCAAGTGGCCTACACCGTCACCGTGATCGCCACCGCCATCTTGGGCGTGGTCACGGTGTTGGGGATGATCTTCGCCCCGGCGGTTGTAAAGGTGGTTGCGCCCGGGTGGAGCGACAAGCCGGAGATTATTGCCCTCACCATCCACCTCATGCGGCTGATGTTCCCCACGGTGGTGATCCTCGGCATCGCCGGGATCTTCATGGGCATCCTCAACTCGTACAACCACTTCACTTTGCCGGCGCTGGCTCCTATCGTGTGGAATCTGGTGATCATCGGGGTGGTGGTCGCCTTCTCGGCCGGATACGGCTTCAGGGCTCTTGCCTGGGGAGTGCTCATCGGCACAGGAGTCGAACTACTCATTCAGGCGCCGCCGGTCTGGAGGCGCCGGTGGAGGCCTGGGGGCGGAAGCGGCCCCCCGCCCGGCGAGCACGGTATCGCGGCCGCCGACCGCCAGGCCGAGCGGGGTTCCCCCTACCGGCTGGCGCTACGCAATCCCGAGGTGCGGCGAGTCGGTATCCTCATCGGACCGGTGATCCTCAGCCTGGGGATTATCAACTTCAACGCCTTCATCGACACCATCGTGGCTACGCTCATTAGCACCCCGGCGCCGGCCATCATCGACAAGGCCTTCCGCCTGTTCCAATTACCGCAAGGGGTGTTCGCCATCGCCATCGGGACGGTGCTGTTCCCGACCTTCTCGCGTCATGCCGCAGCCAAGCGGATGGCGGAGTTCCGCGAAGACCTGTCCACGGGTCTGCGCCAGATCTTTTTCGTTACCCTGCCCTTCGCCGCATTCTTCGCCATCCTGGCGCTCCCCACGGTGAGGCTCATTTACGAGCATGGCAAAGTGACAAGTGGTGACGCCGCTCTGGTGGCTTCGGCCCTCACCTTCTTTAGCGTGGGCATGGCCTTCGTAAGCGTCAACACCTTACTGAACCGGGCCTTCTACAGCATCCAGAAGCCATGGTTGCCGCTGTTCACGGGCGTGATCAACCTCGCTCTCAATGCCGGGCTCGACCTCCTGCTCTACAAACCGCTGGGGGTGGGCGGGATCACGCTCTCGACCTCGTTGGTCAGCCTGTTCAACTTCTTCGGGCTCATGTTCTTGCTGGGCCCCCGGATAGGCGGCGTGGACGCCCGCAGGGTGGCCTGGTCGGCAGGCCGGTCAATCGTGGCGCTCGTCCCGCTGGCGGCGGTCGGGTACGGCCTGTGGTGGGGGCTGGACGCAGCTTTGGGTCGGTCGCTGTGGGCGCAGATCCTGTCGGTGGGCTGCGCGTACGTGGCCGGTGGCGCCGCGTATTGCCTGGCTGCTTGGGCGATGCGCATGCCGGAGCTTCGCGACGTGGTGCACGTCCTCAAGCGTCGACGCGAGCCTCGGACCACCGAAGAAGTCATCGACCTCGAGGGTGGGGGCTAGGAGCCGACGAGGGGCCTCCGGCGGTGCGCTAGAATACGTCCCCATGGCACGCTTCGACCACATCCGCAACTTCTCCATAATCGCTCACATCGACCACGGCAAGTCGACGCTGGCCGACCGCATTCTGGAGATCACCAACACGGTGGCCGAGCGGGAGATGCGCGAGCAGGTGCTCGACCGCATGGACCTGGAGCGCGAGCGGGGCATCACCATCAAGGCCCAGGCGGTCCGTATCTACTACCATGCCCAGGACGGCCGCGAGTATCAATTCAATCTCATCGACACGCCGGGCCACGTGGACTTCACCTACGAGGTTTCTCGGAGCCTGGCCGCGTGCGAGGGAGCCATCCTGGTGGTCGATGCCACCCAGGGGGTAGAGGCGCAGACTCTCGCAAACGCTCTCCTTGCGCTCGAGAACGACCTGGAGATAGTCCCGGTGCTCAACAAGATCGACCTGCCCGGCGCCGAGCCGGAGAAGCGGGCCGAGGAGATCGCCAGCGTCATCGGGTGCCCCCGCTCCGACATCCTGCATATCTCGGCGAAGACCGGCGAAGGCGTGCTCGCGGTGCTCGAGGCGGTGGTACGACGGATACCCCCGCCGCAGGGCGATGCCGACGGGCCCCCGCGGGCGCTCATCTTCGACTCGGTCTACGACCAGTACCGGGGCGTGGTGGCCTTCGTGCGCGTGCGCGACGGGAGCTTCCGCAAGGACGATCCGTTGCTGGCCATGGTCACACGGCGCCGCAGTGATATAGAAGAGGTGGGTATCTTCAGCCCCGACATGCTCAAGACCGACGTCCTGCACGCCGGCGAGGTGGGCTACATCATCCCCGGCATCAAAGAAGTGGCCGACCTGCGGGTCGGCGATACCCTGACCAGTGCTCGGCGGCCGGCGGTCGAACCCTTGCCCGGCTACCGCGAAGTCACCCCCATGGTGTTCTGCGGGTTGTTCCCCCTGGACGGCGAGGACTATCCGACTCTGCGCGACGCTCTGGAGAAGCTCAAGCTCAACGACGCATCCCTGTTCTACGAGCCGGAGACCTCCAAGGCCCTCGGCTTCGGTTTCCGCTGTGGGTTTCTCGGCCTGCTCCACATGGAGATCATCCGGGAGCGTTTGGAGCGGGAGTTCGATCTGGATCTGCTCGCGACCACCCCCAACGTCCGCTACGAGATCGAACTGCTGACCGGAGAGGTTCTTTCCATCAGCAACCCGGTGGAATTCCCCGAATCCGGCTCTATCAAAGAAGTGCGCGAGCCTTACATCGCCGCCACCATCCTGGAGCCGGCAGAGTTTGTGGGTCCGGTGATGGAGTTGTGCAACGACAAGCGCGGACGCTTCCGACACATGGAGTATCTGACCTCCGACCGGGTTCGCCTCGACTACGACCTACCCCTGGCTGAGATCGTGCTCGACTTCTTCGATCTGCTCAAGACGCGCAGCCGAGGCTACGCCAGTCTTGACTACGAGTTCAAGGACTACGAGCCGGGCGATCTCGTGCGGCTCGACATCCGCATCGCCGGCGAGGTAGTAGACGCGCTCAGCCTGATCGTTCATTCCGACCGCGCCTACGCCACCGGACGGGGACTGGCGGAGCGACTACGCAAGAAGATCCCTCGGCAGATGTTCGAGGTGGCGATCCAGGCGGCCGTGGGCAGTCATATCATCGCCCGGGAGAGCGTGGCCCCCTTGCGCAAGGACGTACTGGCCAAGTGCTACGGGGGCGACATTACCCGCAAGCGCAAGCTTCTGGAGAAGCAGAAGGCGGGGAAGAAGCGCATGAAGATGGTGGGCACTGTTGAGATACCGCAGGAGGCTTTCCTGGCCGTTCTCGATCTGGGCGAGGGGAAAGAAGGCAAGAAATGACGGTCGAATATCTGATCCTCGGCGCCGTGCTGGTAGTCATGGGCGTGGTACAGGTCTGGCTGCGGCATGGACCGGGCTCGAAGGACTCCGGCGACGAGGTCCGTTCCGAGGGGGACCGCTCCGAGGGGGACCGCTCCGAGGGGGACCGCTCCGAGGAGGTGCGTTCCGCCGGGAAGATCCGGAGCGGGCGAGCCTGGGAGGCGTGGACGGCAATGCTGGGTGGCGTCGGTATCGTGGTGGGGATAGCGCTCATCGTAATGGGAGTCCTCGGACGGTAGCGCGTCGCGCCGCCTCCGCGCCATGTTGTCGGGGCGGGGAGCGGCGTCCAAGGTCGGCGACATGACCATCCAGCACCTTTACGTTCACATCCCGTTCTGCCGGTCGCGCTGCGGGTACTGCGATTTCGCCTCTGAAGCCGTGGGTCCCCACGCGCGGGCCGGGCGGGTGGAGGGATATCTGGAGGCGCTACGCGCGGAGCTCGCGGCGCACATCGGCGGCTCACTTTCGGCGGGGCCGATCGAGACCATCTACGTGGGCGGGGGTACTCCCACGGCACTGCCCAGTGAGGCTTTGGTGGCGCTCGCCCGAGAGTTGGCGGCGCGGCAGCCCGCAGCACCCGGCGGAGCTCAAGCCGCCGGCCGGCCCGTGGCAGCGATTGCGCCGCCGAAGCGGGCGCCGGAGGGCGAGGCGAGCGCCGGGATGGCACCGAAGACGGCGCCGGGCGCGCACCGGCCACTCCAGCCTGAGTTCACTATGGAGGCCAATCCGGGCACCATCGACGCGGCCCTGCTGGAGCGATTGGCGGCTTGCGGGGTGACGCGGCTATCGCTGGGAGTGCAGTCATTCGCGCCGGCGCTGCGGGCGACGCTGGGCAGGCGGGTGGCGCAGAGAGAGATTGAGGCCGCGCTTGCGGCCATCGCGGCCACTCGCTGGGCGGAGTGGAACGTCGACCTGGTGTTCGGCATCCCCGGGCAGACCTGGCGCGAAGCCGCCGCCGACATCGACGCGGCCGTCGCCGCCCGGCCCACCCACGTCTCCCTGTACGATCTGACCTACACACCGGCGTTCCAAGCGCGGGTGGATGCGTCCCTCGGCGCGGAGGCGCGCCTCGCGGCCGCCACGTTCGCAGAGCGACACTACGCGGAGGCTGTCGCGAGGCTCGAGGCCGCCGGCTACCATCGCTACGAGGTGTCTAACTTCGCTTTGCCGGGCCATGAGTGCAGGCATAACCAGGCCTACTGGCGGGGGGAGGATTACCTGGGCATTGGAGCCGCCGCCGTGTCCACGGCCGGCGGCGAGCGCCGCACCAACCCGCGGTCGGTTGGAGACTATCTCGCCGGTTGTCCTCCGCAGATCGAGATGGTTTCCCCGGCCACTCGTCTATGGGAGAGGGCTATGCTCGGGCTGCGGACGACCGAGGGACTCGACGAGGTCGCATTCCTCGTAGTTATCGATCAACAGGCCCGAGACCGTCTCCTGGCCCAGGGCTGCCTGGAGAGACGCTATGGTAAACTGCGCTTGAATCCAGGCTTTCTGGATGTCAGCAACGCAGTCATCTCAGCTCTTCTGGTGACCCCGGAGGAGTCGTAGGTCACATAATACGCCGGTGGATAATTGGCACTCACAGAACGACAACAGACGATACTTAACGCCGTCACAGAGCGCTACATAGGCACTGGGGCGCCGGTCCCATCCAAGGAGTTGGCCGGCGCGGACGGGCTCAAGGTCTCGTCGTCAACGGTGCGCAACGAGTTCGCTCAGCTCGAGGAGAAGGGCTATCTCACCCACCCGCACACGTCTGCGGGACGGGTCCCTACCGACATGGGTTACCGGGAGTTCGTCGACCACCTGATGAGCGGGGCCGTCCCTCGCCCCGGCATTCATTCGGGAGCCTTAGGGGCCGTGTCGCCCGAGGACCTGGCCGGAGAGGTCGACACCGCGCTGCGCCGGGTCACCGACGCCATGTCGCGTGCTACCAACCTGTTGGCGCTTGCTCTGGCCCCCCGGGTGAGCGGCGCCCGTCTGCGCCACGTGGAATTGCTCACCCTCCATCCCGGGCAGGTGATGTACGTGTTCATCGTGTCGACCGGCGGGGTCATGAAAGGTGCGATCGATTGGCCGCGTGCCTTGGACCCGGGTCTGGTTGAATGGGCTCGCGCCTACCTCAACGAGATGCTCAGCGACCAGACCCTGACCGCCCGGCTGATCCGGCGGGTTCTCGACAATCCTGAACTGAGCCCACGGGAGATCGAATTCCTGCGGACTTTGGCGCCGGCGTTCGAGAAACTGGTTGACGAGCAGTACCAAGAAGAGCTCTTTGTGGGCGGAGCCTCGCGACTGCTGGCCGCGCCTCGGCTCCAGGACGTCTCGTCGCTCCACGATCTGCTGTCTCTTCTGGAAGAACGTTTCCTTCTTCTCCGCGTGCTCAGGGCCGCTCTGAGCACGGGGACTGTTGTGGTCCGGATCGGTAGCGAGCACGAAGCCACGGCTCTCCAACCCTTCTCGGTGGTGGCGGCCAGTTATGGGTTGCCACAGCGGCGCCTGGGCGCGGTCAGCCTGGTGGGACCCACTCGGATGGACTACGTGACCGCCATCGCCACAGTGCGCGAGACCGCTCAACTCCTATCTGACTTGGTCGAGGAACGCTACGAATGAAACGCGACTACTACGAGGTGCTCGGCGTCCCGCGTGACGCCGACATCCAGCAGATCAAGAAGGCATATCGCAAGCTGGCCCGGGAGCATCACCCCGACGTCAACGTCGACGACCCGGCGTGCGAGGGGAAATTCAAGGAGGCCACCGAGGCCTACGAGGTGCTGTGCGACGCCGAGAAACGCGGTGTCTACGACGCCTACGGGCACGAGGGCCTGCGCCGCGGCGCCGCCGGCGCTGGCGGCTTCGGTTTCGACGGGTTCTCGGGCTTCTCCGACCTCTTCGAGAATCTGTTCGGCTCATTCGGTGGCGGGAGCCCATTCAGGGAAACCGGGCCGACGGGACCGGCTCAGGGGGACGATCTGGCGGTCGAGGTCGAGTTGACCCTGGAGGAAGCTGCTTTTGGTGTGGAGAGAGATATCACCTTCAAGGCCCAGGGAGTGTGCCCATCCTGTGAGGGCGCGGGTACCACCGACCCCTCTTCGGTGAAGACTTGCTCCGAGTGTGGAGGCCACGGCCGGGTGCGCGTCGTACGCCGCACCATGTTGGGGCAGTTCGTCCAGACCGGGGCTTGTCTGCGCTGCGCCGGAACCGGGCAAGTAATCGAATCGCCCTGCGGCGAGTGCGGGGGGGCGGGACGGGTGTTTGCTGAACGCAAGGTTACCGTGCAGATTCCGGCGGGCATCGATTCAGGCCAGCGCATCAGAGTATCGGGCCACGGTGGCGCAGGGGAGCGGAGGGCGCGGGCCGGCGATCTCTACGTGCGCATGCGAGTGGCGCCACACGATTCCTTCGAGCGGCGTGACGACGACATCTTGTATGGGGTGGACCTCACCATAGTGCAGGCTGCGTTGGGTGCCACCTTGACCGTCCCTACCCTGGACGGTGACGATGAGGTCGAGTTCGCGCCCGGCACGCAGCCGGGCGAGGTCAAGGTGCTGCGCGGCAAAGGGGTGCCGCGCCTGCATGGGCATGGGCGCGGCGACCAGGAGATCCACGTGCGCGTGCTGGTCCCCCATGATCTGGACGAGCAGCAGAGGCGGCTCCTCCAGGAATTCGACGACGTCTCCGGCCCCGATCAATATGGCGCCCGCCCCGAGGGGGTCCTCCACAAGCTCCGCAACTTGTTCACAGGCTGATGGCGGAGGCTTCGGCCACGAGCGGAGTCGACCTGGCGATGCGCGTGGTCCTTCCTGAAAGATTCGTGGAGATCGCGGGAGCCATCCTCATGGACCTCCTGGGGCCGTTCGAGGAACAGAAGATTCTCGGCGCCAACGACAGGGCCGGCATCCCGGCCGCTGGTAGGCCGGCGCCCGAGGGCGCCGGCGGGCCTGCGGCCGACCTGGGTGCTCAAACGGCCGCCCTGGTGTTCTACCCGGCCACCGCTGCCCGGCGTGCTGCCGGCCGAGTGCCGACTGAGGAGGAGATCCTGGCCGCGCTGCCGGCGGCGATGCGCCGTTCGGGACGCGTGCGGCTGGAGGCATACGATGTGCCTCGAGACTGGGTGGACGGCTGGAGAGACCACTTCCCGCCCATTCTGATCGGCGACGTGTGCGTCCGGCCCCCATGGGAATCGCCGCGCGAATCCGCCGAGAAGCGGAGCCCCATGCAGCCAAAGGGTGCTGCGGCCGCCCTCTTGGGCGCGCCCCGGTCGCCGACGCCGGTCGACGTGGTGATCAATCCCGGGCTCGGTTTCGGCACCGGTCTGCACCCCACCACCCGAGGCACCTTGCGGCTACTCCAGGAGGGTTGCGGACGATGTCGGGGGCCACTCGTCGACGCTGGGACCGGCTCGGGAGTCCTTGCCATCGCCGCCGCCAAACTGGGGTGGAGGCCCGTGATCGCGTTTGATAACGATCCGGTCGCCTTGCAGTCAGCTCGGGAGAACGTCAAGGCAAATGGGGTCGAGAGGACAGTCACGTTGCGTGATGTCGACGTGGCCGGGGCGCCTCTCGATTGGTTCACGGGGGCGACCGTCCTGGCCAACATGACCCTGGAGCCTGTCACGACCCTCGTGCGAAAGCTGGCCACTCTGCACACCGCCGCTCCCGGCGACGCCTCGGCCGCCGCCTGGCCTCGTCGGCTGGTGGTCTCGGGCATCCTCGTGGGCGAACAGGAGCGCGCGCTCCTGTTCGCCGCTCGGGGGTGTGGGTTCGCACTCGGACTGCGCAAGCTAGAGGAAGAATGGGTCAGCCTGGAACTACTTCCGATCTCGTTGCCAGGGGAATAGAGCGGATGGCTCGGCCGAACAAAGCACGCAGCCGCTCAGAGCGGCATCGGGCGGCATTGGTGCGGGCTGGTCTGATTCCCGCGGGCGACCCCACTGGGCGGTCTTCGAGCGTCGCCGGAGTGATCGTGCGCAGGGGCAAGAGCCTTGAGGTGGAGCCCTTGTTCCAGGCTGGCCCGGCTCTGTCGGTGGAGCGTGGTCCCATCCGACCCCAGCCCGGCGATCTTGTGCTGTTCACGTTCTCTTATGGGTTCAAGGCGCGTATCGTCCGTCCCCTGGGCAAGAGCAACATCCTGGCGGATGTCATGGATGCTCTGCTCGCCGACCATCTGGTGCAGCGCGGGTTCAGTCCTAAGGTGTTGGCCGAGGCGGCGGATGCAGCCGAGCTCAACACTCGATCGGACTCCGGGCGGACCGACCTACGTGATCTGTACACCTTCACCGTGGATCCGATAATGGCCCGGGATTTCGACGACGCGCTCTCCTTCGAGCGAACCGCGACTGGGACCACTACTGTGTACGTGCATATTGCCGATGTCTCGTACTTCGTCGCCGAAGGGAAGGCTCTCGACCGGGAAGCCTTGCGGCGCGGGAACTCCGTGTATGTGGCCACAGGGGTGGAGCCTATGCTGCCGCCGACGCTATCCTCAGGGGTCTGCTCTCTTCAACCAGGCGAAGACCGCAAGGCGGTCACCGTAGAGATGGAGGTGGACGACCGCGGGCGCGTGCTGCAGACCCGCTTCTACCGTTCGCTGATCCGCAGCGCAACGCGGCTTGACTACGAGCAACTGGAGCGCATGTTTCGGGGAACGGAGGCGGTGGACGCAGAGTTGGACGAGCCTCTGGCATGGGGGAGACCGCTGGCCCAGCGGCTCCGAGAGATCAGGCACGAACGGGGCAGCCTGCGAATCGACGCGCCCGAGCCGGAGTTCGAGTGGGCCGAGGCCGGCCAAGTGATCGGCGCAGATCCTAGTGAAGAGTTGGAGAGCCACTGGTTCATCGAGGGGTACATGGTCTTGGCCAACGAGCAGGTCGCCTCGTTCCTGGACCGCGAACAGGTACCAACGATATACCGGGTGCACGATCTGCCCGACCCGTTCCACGTCGAGCACCTGCTCGACGTCCTAGCGAGCCTGGGCCTGCCTACGCCCGCCTTCGACCCGATGATGGCTACTCCGCAAGACATCCGCCGGGTGATGCGCGAGACCGCGGAGTGGGTCGACCGCTATACGCCCCCTGGGCGGGGTAAGGCTGCTCTAGTGCAACAGGTGCTGCGGGCCCAGGCCCGGGCGGTCTATCAGACGGCCAACATCGGCCACTTCGGACTTGCGTCCCCTGCCTACTGCCACTTCACCTCGCCCATCCGGCGTTATCCCGACCTCTTGGTGCATCGGGGCCTGCTGGCGCAGCTGGGCTTGGGCCCTGCACCCGCCGCATCGGGCTTATCCGAGTGGGCTGAACATTGCTCGCTCACGGAGCGAGAGGCCGCCAAGGTAGAACTCAAGGCGGACGACATCGTGCTGGCCCATCTGCTCAAACGCCGCCTGGACGAGGAGGGCTGGAGGGAAAACGTCTTCGAAGGCCAGGTGCTCAGCCTTACCCGGCGGGGGATGTTCGTCCTCTTCGAGCGCCTATTCCAGGGCTATCTATCGGTAAGCGAGCTTCCCCGGGACCAGTACCGCCTGAACGAGTTGGAGACCGCCATCGAAGGAAGAAGGTCTGGGAACGTCAAGAGGGTTGCTGATGTGTTCAAAGTTAGGGTAGCCGCGATAGACGAAGCTCGAGGCAGGATCGATCTAACTTTGCCAGAGGATGAAGCCGAGCCCCCACGATCCCGAGCGCACCGCACGCGCAGGTCTACCTGAGGGGGGACCGCTCGACGAGCTAGCGAGGAAGGCAGGTACTTTTGGCTCACACGGAGTGCAAAGAAGCCAAGAGACAATCGGTTGGGCAAACCAGGGCCTTGTTCGTTATAGTTAAGCGAGCACTATTCAAGGGGGGGCTTTCGGCGCCAGGCAGTGTGCCCCAAGGGAGGAGATGTGCACCAGCCTGCTCAGGGGAACTCTGTCTCCCGCAGAAACTTCCTCAAGTACAGTATCTATGGCATTGGGGGCCTGATTTCTGCCGCTCTAGCCGTCCCTCTGGTGCGCTATTTCTTCTCCCCCGCCCTCGGTTCAGCAGAGGGAGGAGAGTGGATAGTAGTTGCCCGCAAGAGCGATATTCCGATAGGTCAGCCGACGCTCATACAGTATGAAGATAGAAAGATTGATAGCTGGATCGTGACCACGCATCGCAAGTCGGCGTGGATAGTGACCCAGGATGGCCAGGACTTCGTCGTCTACGATCCTCATTGTACACATCTGGGCTGCCCCTATACTTGGATGGAGACAGGGGAGGAGAACAAGGGGCAGCCCCACTTTCACTGTCCCTGCCACGAGGGTATCTATGCTATTGACGGGACTGTCATATCGGGGCCGCCCCCTCGGCCTCTGGATCGGGTTCTGAGCCAAGTCGAGGGTGATGCCATCATGGTGAAAGATGCGGTCATACTGGGAAGGGCGGAGAAGGGATAATGAAAGCCTCACGGAACGGGCGCGGCGGCTGGCTCGAGGAAAGGCTGGATCTGCGCCCTCTGCTGTCACCGCTTTTCGACAGAAAGATACCGGCCGGGGTGGGCTGGTTCTACACGTTGGGCAGCGCCACTCTGCTGACATTTGTCATCTTGGCCGTCACAGGCATCTTTCTGAGCATGAACTACTCACCTTCGCCGGACCACGCTTGGGACAGCATCCAATACATCGATGATCAGGTCCCGCTTGGCTCGCTCATCCGAGGTATCCATCACTGGTCGGCCGCCGCCATGGTTCTCCTCGTTTTCCTCCACATGCTTCGGGTGTATTTTATGGGGGCCTACAAGTACCCCCGGGAGCTGACCTGGGTTGTGGGCGTCTTTCTGCTGCTCCTTGTGATGGGGTCCGGCTTCACCGGCTATCTCTTGCCATGGGACCAGAAGGCCTACTGGGCGACGACTGTGGGTACCAGGATAGCCGGCGCCGTCCCCCTGATAGGGGAGTTCGTGCGCAAGACGCTTATCGGGGGCCCAGAGGTGGGGCCTGCCACCCTGCCCCGGTTCTATGCCCTCCATATGCTGGCGCTGCCCATTCTGATCGCGCTGCTCTCGGGCTTCCACCTGTTCATGGTCATCAGACAGGGCATCTCCGCGCCACCTAAGCGCAAGGAGCCATCGTCATGACCGAGAGCGGCTACAGCGGCGGGAGGCGACCCCCTGCTGAGAAGAGCCGCAAGGAGGAGTACAAGGAGCGATACGAAGAGGCGAAGAGTCGCGGGGAATCATTCTTCCCCTACACCATATTCACGGACATCCTCATGTCCCTGGTGGTCTTCGCAGTTATCATGATCTTGGCGGTCTTCGTCGGGGCGGAGACCGGACCCATCGCCGACCCCACCAGCACGACGTTCAATCCCCGCCCCGAGTGGTACTTCTTGTTCCTTTTCGAACTGCTCAAGTTCTTCCCTGGACGATGGGAGCCGGTGGCCATAGCTGGTCTTCCTGCCCTGGGCATTATCGTCTTGCTGGCTCTTCCCTTCATGGACCGCGGCAACAGGCGTCATCCGCTGAAACGGCCTCTGGGCGCGGGCGTGGGCATCGTCGTGGTCGTGGGAATAATGTTCCTCACCTACGCAGGATTCACGGCCCCTTTGGTGAACCCACCCTCCGAGGAGACGCCGGCCGTAGCCATGGGCAAGAGAGTATTCCGGGAGCTGGGCTGCCTCTACTGCCACAGCCTAGGAGGAGAAGGGGGAGCGGTTGGGCCCGACCTCACCGATGTAGCCAGCCGGCTGGATAAGCAGGCGCTGCTGGCTTACCTTGCGGACCCAAGGGCCATGATTCCCCAGAGCCTGCATCCCAAGCTGCAATTCACCAACGATGAGATAGAAGCGCTGACTGCCTATTTGCTGACTCTGGGTGCTCCCGTGGCTTATAGCCCTGAGGCGCCCAAACTGTTCGACGCGAACTGCGCTTCTTGTCATACCACCGACGGCTCTGGGGGAAAGGCGGGCCCCGATCTGTCCCGGGTGGGTACATTCCGGAGTGTGGAGTATCTGGTGGCGTTCATCACGGATCCAAAGTCTGTAGTCGCTGGGGGCGCGATGCCGGCATTCGAAGGCAAGCTCAGCGAGGCTCAGATACGCGACGTGGCGGCCTACCTATCCAACCTGAAGGGCTCGGCGGGCTCGACCACGACCACGACGGCAGCTTCGACCGCCTCGGCGCTCTACGCCCAGAAGTGCACCGGTTGCCACTCTAGCCAGCCCGGAGCGGGATTGACGGCGGGGCAGGCGGCCGATGTCATCCGAAACGGTAGGGGCGGCATGCCCAGCTTCGGGAGCCAGCTCACCTCGGAACAGATCGAGGAACTCGGTGAATACGTGGCCAATCCAGCGGCGTCGACCACAACCACGACGGCTGCCTCCACCGCCTCGGCGCTCTACGCCCAGAAGTGCACCGGTTGTCACTCCAGCCGGCCCGGAGCGGGATTGACGGCGTCGCAGGCGGCCGACGTCATCCGAACCGGTAAGGGCGGCATGCCCAGCTTCGCCGGCCAGCTCACCTCGGAACAGGTCGAGGAACTCGGTGAATACGTGGCCAATCCGACGGCGTCTACCACGACCACAACGGCTGCCTCGTCCGCTTCGGCGCTCTACGCCCAGAAGTGCGCCGGTTGTCACTCCAGCCGGCCCGGAGCGGGATTGACGGCGTCGCAGGCGGCCGGCGTCATCCGAAACGGTAGGGGCGGCATGCCCAGCTTCGGGAGCCAGCTCACTTCAGCACAGATCTCCAGCCTCGGGGCATACGTTGCCCGCCCGACGGCGTCGACCACGACCACAACGGCTGCCTCCACCGCTTCGGCGCTCTACGCCCAGAAGTGCATCGGTTGCCACTCCAGCCGGCCCGGCGCAGGATTGACGGCGTCGCAGGCGGCCGATGTCATCCGAAGCGGTAGGGGCGGCATGCCCAGCTTTTCCGGCCAGCTCACCTCGGAACAGGTCGAGGAACTCGGCGAATACGTAACAGCCGAGTCGTCCTCGACGACGACCACCACCGTGGGTACCCATCCCGCGTGGAAGCTGCTGACCGACGACATCTTTGCGACCGAGTTGAACAAGGTCGGCATCACTGTTGTCGGCTCGGGGCCGAGTGGCACTTACACCAAGGGCGGGGTCACGATCTCCTGGGACGATCTTCTGGACTACCTGCCTTCCGGCGAGTTCTACAAAGACGCTGAGGGCTACCATTACGTGCAGGAAGAGGGAGCGATCAACCCCACGACCGGCCTGCCCGCTGGTGTAACCAAACCGCCAACTACGACCACGACTACCACCACTACTACGACCACGACTACCACCACTACTACGACCACCACAACTTTGGCTGTTGATGGGGCTGCTCTTTACGCGCAATACTGCAAGAACTGCCACGGCAGCGGAGTGGGAGCCGGCCTGACGCCTACTCAGATCGAGAGCACGATCACAAGTGGCAAAGGCTTCATGCCCAGCTTCTCCGTTTCGATGACGGGAGCCCAGATCACAGCGTTGGCTACGTACGTGGCCGGTGGAGGCCACTGAGAGGGCAGGCGTCGCGCGGGATCCGGGGTCTGCTGTCGCTGGGGCGGCTTCCAGCTCAACTTCAACCAGCGCTTTCGCCCAAACACCGCCTCTAGCCCTGAGTCAACGCCGGGCTCGCCTAACTACTCAGGGAATGTACGGCCCATCTTTGCTTAGCTATTGCGTCGCCTGTTATGGAGCCGGAGCGGTGCGTAGTCTCAATCTGAGCAGCTACCTGTCCGCCGATGGCGACAGGGAACCCCGGTCCCGTGGTCATACCCGGCAGCGCTGAGACCAGCATCCTGTTTGAAAGCCCAAAGGGAAAGGTCGACGACATTGCCCACATGCCTCTCGGTGGTTCTCTCACCGCCGAAGGCATTTCCACGATTGGCGTCTGGACAGACGGAGGAGCGCCGGAGGACCAGCCCGGTCCAAGAGCCGGGCGTTGTGCTACCCCGTCCAGCCTGCGCGCTTACCGCCATGTGGGCTCGAATGGGTGGTCTCACACAGCGGGCGATGGCCTTGGCTGTTCTTAGGATTCTGCTCTTGTTGGCCGGCTTCGCCGAGTTTCACTCTCCAGGATGCTTACGACCCAGGCGTGCGTCTCTTCGCAGTCCAAGGCCGGACGCTCTGCGGGAGCTCGTCAAACATCGTCGCCACCTGCCGGTCTGATTAGACCATGTCCTGGGGGTGGCTTCAATCTGAAAGGGAGCCAAACATCATCGCCTGCATGCGATACAGCGGGAGAGATCAAGCTCGCGGCGAAAGGACCGCCGCGGCAATGGCATCGTGGCAAACCTAGTACAAACGAAATTCATAAAGTCGTCTTCTCTTTGGCCCCCCGGTAGTCTGACCTGTTTGGTCCGAATATCGGTACTATCTTAGAGTAAATATAAAAGAGTACAAACGGCACAATGAAGACACCAAGTGCGCCGACGAAGCCTTCCTTTAGCGTATCAATACTACGCGGGATTACGGGCATAACATAATGCATGTATCCTTCAAATGTGAGAGAGAATGCCTGGCCACCCATAACTACATTCCACCGCATCATAAATACGCCGAACAATACGAGCACGACACCAAAAAGCGTTCTTCTAATTGTAAGACGTGGCGTTAGAAACACGATCAATGGTATAAGATTGCCTATACCATACTGA
>Ga0214473_10001612_pt1 | contig 29369 bp, 25 predicted proteins | sample RVTome_7_FD_203509 | JGI IMG/M metagenome (GOLD analysis project Ga0214473, IMG submission 203509) | Soil microbial communities from uranium-contaminated site in the Upper Colorado River Basin, Wyoming, United States - RVT98D197 | ecosystem: Environmental > Terrestrial > Soil > Contaminated >...
CCCATCTCCGGCATCTGGACATCCATCAGGACGAGGTCGTAGGGCCGCGAACTGAGCGCATCCAGAGCCTCAAGGCCATTGGCGACCGCGTCCGCACGATAGCCAAGCTTCTCCAACGTGGCGAGGGCGACCTTTTGATTGATGGGGTTGTCTTCCGCGAGTAACAGGTGTACGCGACTCTTTGCCTGATCGGCCAGGCTGTGACGAGTGATGATGCGAGCAGCCGCGGGCGCGTCGAAACCAACGCCGCGGTTGAGGACCGCCACCAGGCAGTCGTGCATCTGGGATTGCTTCACCGGTTTTGTCAGGTAAGCGGCAAAACCGGCCCTTTCCAGACGGATCGCGTCTCCCCTGCTTCCCATCGAAGTCATTATGACGAGAGAAGTTCCATTTAGGGCGTGGTCCTCCCTGATCAATGCTCCGAGCGTCTCACCATCTACCTCAGGCATCTGCATGTCTACGATGGCGACGCGGTAAGGATCTCCCTCACGCACCCCACTTCGTAGGGCGTCGAGCGCCTCGAGAGCCCCTCCAACCTCCACGTGCCGGGCTCCCCAAGAACCGAGCATGCCCGCTATCACCTTTCGGTTGGTCGGGTTGTCATCCACTGCCAGAATTCGGGCACCCTCGAGGTTTGTCAGAGCGGGCTCCTTGGCAGCCGGCCGGACCTCGACATCGCTCTCTATGACGGCCGGGGCCTGTTTTTCGAACCGGGCGGTGAACCAGAAGGTCGAACCCTCGCCGGGCGTGCTGGTAGCGCCGATCCGGCCTTTGAAGAGTTCCACCAGACTCTTGGAGATCGATAGCCCGAGACCCGTGCCCCCGTAGCGTCTGGTGGTAGAGGTATCTGCCTGAGTGAAAGGTTGGAATAGGGTCTCCAGCTTGTCCTCCGAAATCCCTATGCCCGTGTCGCGCACGGCAAAGCGCAGCGTCGCCGCCTTATCGTCTTCTGAGTCAAGAGACACTCCCACGGCTACGTCGCCTCGTTCGGTGAACTTGACGGCGTTGGTCACCAGGTTGGTCAGCACTTGACGCAGGCGCCCCGGGTCGCCGCACAGGCGCGACGGCACTTCGGGCTCCACCAACGTGGTGAACTCCAGGCCCTTCTCGTGGGCGCGCATGGCGAGGAGATCGCCCATTTCCTCGAGGGTGTTCCGAAGGTCGAAGGCCAGATTTTCCATCTCTAGTTTGCCGGCCTCGATTTTGGAGAAGTCGAGTATGTCGTTCACGATAATAAGCAGCGACTCGGCGCTCACCCGCACGGTATCCGCGTAGTCGGTCTGCACGGGGCTCAGGTCTGTGTCGAGCAACAGGGCGGTCATGCCGATCACCCCGTTGATCGGCGTCCGGATCTCGTGGCTCATGTTGGCGACGAACTCGCTCTTGGCCGCGCTGGCCGCCTGAGCTTCGCCGGCCAACTGGTTCGCGCGACCGATCGCGTGCTCAAGCTCGCGGCTGGTCGCCTCGGCCTGTTCCTTCGCCCGTTGTAGAGTCTCCTCCGCCTGTTTGCGCTCGGTGATGTCCGTGAACGTCACCACAGCGCCCGCCAGGCGGCCCTCTTCATTGATGGGCGTGCTCGCGTATTCGACGGGGAAGCTGGTGCCATCCTTTCGCCAGAACACCTCGGTGGACACCCGGTGCACCACCCCCTCCCGAAAGGAGGCGTAGATCTTGCACTCTTCTCTGGGGTAAGGGCTTCCGTCAGGTTTGGTATGGTGCCAGAGGCTGTGACTGGGACGGCCAAGAAGCTCCTCGACTTCGTAGCCGAGCATCCTTGCCGCGGAGGGGTTGACGAACGTGTGGTTACCCTGCAGGTCCAGCCCCAGAATCCCTTCCGCCACCGAGCCGAGGATGAGTTCATTGTGCCGGCTGAGACGCCCCAGGTTCTCCTCGGCCTGCCTGCGCTCGGTGATGTCGCGGATGAAAGCGTGGTCGTACTCCACCCCTCCGAACTCGACGATGCTCCTGGTGATCTCCACCGGGATGACTTGGCCACTCTTGGTCCGGTGTTCACTCTCGAGTGTGACCGATTCCAGCCCCTGCAACTCTTTCCAGCGCCGGGGCCACGTGCTCGCGTCCAGACGCACATCCACATCGAAGACCCTCATCTGCAGCAGCTCTTCGCGCGAATACCCGAGCACCTTGCATAGGTATGCGTTTACCTCACGGATACGACCCTCCTGATCCAGGCGCAACACCCCGATGCCTGCATGCTCGATCGCGTGCGAGGCAATGTGCCATTCCCGCTCAGCCTTCTTGCGCTGGGTGATATCGGTGTTCGAGCTGAACCATTTCATGGGATGCCCATTGAGGTCGCGTGGCGGCACCGCGTGCATATCGGACCGCGATAGACACCGCCGTGGTGGCGGATGCGAAACTCGACATGAAAGTCCGAACCAGAGGCACATCCGCTGTTCCAAGCCGCCACAGTTGGCTCACGGTCGTCGGGGTGAAGCTGCTCCAGCCAGCCGTAACCGAGCTGTGGTGCCTCCGGGACGCCAGTGTACTTGACCCACTGCGAACTGAGGAAATCGCACTGTCCGTCCGGTCGGCGGGTCCGCACAAGTTGCGGCAATGACTCAAACAACCGCCGGACCCGCTCCGCGCTCTGCCGCAGCGTCCCTTCAATTTGTTTGCGCCGGAGCAGGTACGTTTCGAGAGCGCCCAGCGACAGGATCAGCATAAGTGCAACGATCCGCGCTCCCGCGTTGCTCACAAGCACAATGACGAAGACGTCGGAGATCAGTCGAAAAACGGCATTCCGATCCAGAATGGATGGAGAGCGAGGGCGTAACGAACTCAATGAAGGGTATCCCCCTAGGTTGGTAGCATCATTTTTGCCTGGAACTATGTACTATACTCCGCCGTGCCCCGCAAGCGGTATCGGGCTGCGAATCTCCCCTCCGCTTCTCTTGGGGCGGCTTCGGGGACAACTCGGGGCAAGCTATGGTGCCCCCCAAACGCCTGATGTCCCGGCCTCGATGGCGGTTTCCATGGCTTCTGACTATTTGGTGACGAGCTCGTCACCAGCGTCCGCAGCCAGAGCTCGGACGGAAGGCGTAGCCGCCTCGGGCCCCGTTGGACTATGATGCTACTGGTCACGGGAAGTCCGCTTACGTCAGGGGGGACCATGCGAGACCGGCATCCGAGAGTCAAAGTTGCGGCGGTGCACGCCGCCTCGGTGTTCTTGGACAGGGACGCCTCCCTTGCGAAAGCGTGTGATCTGATTGAGAAGGCGGCAGCGGCAGGGGCGCGGCTCATCGCCTTTCCCGAAGCGTTCATCGCCGGGTACCCCTTCTGGATCTGGACCCACACGCCCCGCGCCGGGGTCCCATTCTTCAGTGAGCTGTACGACAACGCCGTCGAGGTACCGAGCTCCTCCACCCAAGGGCTCGGGGACGCCGCCCGCCGGGCCGGTGCCTACGTGGTCATGGGCGTGAACGAGCGCGCAGGCGGCACTCTCTACAACACTCTCCTCTACTTCGACGACCAGGGAGCGTTGATCGGTCGTCATCGCAAGCTGCAGCCGACCCACGCGGAGCGCATGATCTGGGGAAGGGGCGACTCGAGCGATGTGTTCGTGCTCGACACGCGCTACGGCAGGCTGGGCGGCTTGATCTGTTGGGAACATACCATGGACCTCGCCCGCTACGCGCTCACCACGATGGGAGAGCAGATCCATGTGGCCGCATGGCCGGCCGTCTCGGCAATTACCCACGACCCCGCTTCCGGCATCTTCGACTCGATTTCAGAGGCGGCTGCAAAGCACCACGCGCTCGCCGGGCAGACCTTCGTCATCAATGTGCAGTCGAGGGTGGACGAGGACACGGTGCACCGCCTCGGCTTGAGCGGGCAGCCCGACATGATTCGGGTGGGCGGAGGTTGGACGGCGATCGTCGGTCCAGACGGTCAGATCGTTGCGGGACCTCACCGCGACGACGAAGCCATCGTCTATGCCGACATCGATCTTGCCGATATCATCCCGGTCAAGCGCGCTTGCGATTCGGCGGGGCACTACGCCCGGCCCGACGTCTTCTCTTTCGGGGTTAGACCGGCATACGCAGCGGTCGCCTCGGCGGAACAGGTTCCGCCCAAAAGCCCGACCCTTGCCGAGTCGAGACCGGATATAGAACGCTCGGAATGATTAGATGGACCTATTAGAGCTTCTTACAGGCGACAGAAAGACGATCTTCCTTGACGGGGCCATGGGAACCCAATTGGGAGAAGCCGGTCTGGAGATGGGTGGCCAGACCAACGTCACCCACCCGGAAGCGGTGCTGGCTGTTCACCAGCGATACGCCGATTGCGGAGTCGACCTGCTGATCACGAACACCCTGACGATGAACCGCGTCAACATCGAGGCTCACAACGTGGGGGTTGATGTGTGCGAGGTGAATCTGGCTGGAGTCAGGCTGGCCAAGGCAGCGGCTCGCGAGGGCCAGTACGTGCTTGGTGACATCAGTTCCACCGGGAAGATGATGAAACCGTATGGACAGCTCTCTGAGGATGACGCTTATGCCTCTTTCAGGGAGCAGGCAGCCATCCTGGCGGAAGGCGGGGTGGACGGCTTCATCATCGAGACCATGTTCGATCTGCGGGAAGCGCTCTGTGCCGTGCGGGCCACCAGGGAGGCCGGCGATCTCCCTATCATCGCTTCGATCGCCTTCAACACCGTCAGTAACGGAGGGCGAACTGTGATGGGCGACACCGCGCGTGAGTCTGCCCGGGCACTGACTGAAGAGGGAGCGTGCGCGGTCGGGGCGAACTGCGGCAGTCTCGATCCGCTCGAATTGGCCGAGATCGTAGCGATGATGCGGGAAGCGACCTCGCTATCTATCGTTGTTCAGCCCAATGCGGGCAAGGCCATACTGGTCGATAAGCGCCTGGTCTTTGACATGTCGCCTGCCCACTTTGCTGCAGGTGTAGAGGAGTGCGTACGGGCAGGAGCCCGGCTGGTTGGCGGCTGTTGTGGTACCTCGCCGGCCCACATCCGGGCCATGGTGGAGTTGATAGGTCAGGCGCGGGCCGGCTGACCTCGATTTCTCGTTTTTCAGCCTCTTGGATCTCGATGGCCCTTCGCAGATACACCGGCCGAAGGCATGAGTAAGGAGCACAGAGGGTACACGACCTCCGTACACTAAGGTATCCGCGCGAGGAGGTCCGCCATGTACGCACGACTCGTCAGATTCTCTTTTGGCCCGGGAAAGCATGCTGCTGCTCAAGCGATCGCTGACGATATAGCACCCTTGATTGCCTCGCAGCCGGGCAACAAAGCTGTCACCGTGTTTGGTGACGAGGGCGACGGCGAGTATGGGATGTTCGTTCTTTGGGACTCAGAAGACAGCGCCAATGCCGCAGCGCCGGTGATTCGCCCGAGGCTGGACGAACACCTGGCGGGCAATATCCAAGGTATTCCGAGCTTCCATCTCTACAAAGTCCTCTCAAAGTGAATCCCAGGAAGCCATTCCCTTGCGTTGAGCAAACGGCATAGCTGGCGGGAGAACTGAGGCAAGCTTTGGCCCTCGTGCCATCGCCACACGGGGACAGGCGGCCAAGATCACCTGGAGACTGTTGCAGGCGCTCAGCATTGCGCCCGCCGGTTAATGGCTCGCGCGCGGCGGCCACCTTTGGCAGGGACAGCTCTGGCACCAGCCTCCGGGTCTTGAAGTCCCTTTGCCCGGTGGGCACGCACCGGATGAACAACCAGGCAGCTTGACTCGGTTGGGGGGTTATGAGAAAAAAGGGGTCTTGATTCCGGTAGGGACCAAGAGTGAGGAGCCGCGATGACCGGTGCAGTAGGGGCGCCATGCCAGGGGGGCTGTTGAGAATCGAAGCCTTGGCCGTCAGAACGCAGTGCACGGCGCGATGCCGCGTCCTCGGTCGCGCCCGTAGCGCTGCTACGAGCGCTCCCTGCGTCCTTGCCTCACACCCATCCATCGCGCCCTGGACAGCGAAGCGTCAATTCCCAACAGCCCTCCGGACCCGAACGTGAACCACGACCAGCCGGCGCAGGAGCACCAGGACTTCCTGCGGGAGATGGTCCAGCAGGACCTGGCCGCGGCCCGCTACAGCGGCGTGGTGACGCGTTTCCCGCCAGAGCCCAATGGCTACCTCCACATCGGCCACGCCAAGTCCATCTGCCTGAACTTCGGCATCGCCCGCCAGTTCGGCGGGCGATGCAACCTGCGCATGGATGACACAAATCCGACCAAGGAGGACGTCGAGTACGTCGACTCCATCACGGCGGATGTGAAGTGGCTCATCGCCGGCTGGGCGGACCACTGCCTGGGCCTGAAGCAAGTCGGTCGACTGGCGGAGAAGCGCGACCTAGGGGGCCGCGAGGACTACTACCTTGCCGCGGTCATGCCGGCGCAGAGCCGCTGTGAAGCGCTGGAGCCGTTCTACGCCTCCGACTATTTCGAGCCGCTCTATGAGTACGCGCTCGAGCTGGTCCGGAAGGGCAAGGCCTATGTCTGCGACCACACGCCCGAGGAGGTGGACGAAATGCGTGGCGCTCCCGACCGGCCGGGGGAGAAGAGCGCCTACCGGGACCGCCCGGTCGCGGAGAACCTCGGCCGGTTCCAGCGGATGCGCGCGGGCGAGTTCCCGGACGGCGCCTGCACGCTGCGTGCGAAAATCGACATGGGCGCGCCCAACGTCTGGCTGCGCGACCCGGTGCTCTACCGCATCCGCCATGCCTCGCACCATCACACCGGCGACCAGTGGTGCATCTACCCGATGTACGACTTCGCGCACGGTCTGAGCGACTACATCGAGGGCGTCACCCACAGCATCTGCACGCTCGAGTTCGAGGTGCACCGACCGCTGTACGAATGGATCCTCGAGGCCCTCGAGCTGCCCCGGACGCAACCGCGCCAGCGCGAGTTCGCGCGTCTCAACGTGACCTACACGGTGATGAGCAAGCGCAAGCTGCTCAGGCTCGTGCAGGAAGGGCTGGTGCGGGGCTGGGACGACCCGCGCATGCCGACCATCTCGGGCATGCGGCGACGCGGCTACCCGGCCGAGGCGATCCGCGCGTTCTGTGAGCGCATCGGGGTCGCGAAGCGCGAGAACATGGTCGAGCTGGGGCTGCTGGAGCACTTCGTGCGCTGGGACCTCAATCGCCGTGCGCCGCGCGCAATGGCAGTGCTGCGACCGCTCCGGGTCGTGATCGAGAACTACCCCGAAGGGCGGGTCGAGGAGATGGAAGCGGTCAACAACCCCGAGGATGCCGCGATGGGCACCCGCCGGGTGCCGTTCTCCCGCGTCGTCTACATCGAGCAGGATGACTTTCGCGAGGTGCCGCCGCCGAAGTACCACCGCCTGAGCCCGGGAGTGGAGGTCCGGCTGCGCTACGCGTACCTGATCACCTGCACCGGCGTGGTCCGGAACCCCCGGAGTGGCGAAGTCATCGAGGTGCGGGCCCGCCACGATCCGGCCACGCGCGGCGGCGACACGCCCGACGGGCGCAAGGTCAAGGCAACCATCCACTGGGTGTCCGCAGCCCATGCGGTCGACGCCAAGGTGCGGCTCTATGAGACGCTCTTCGGGGTGGAGAACCCTGAGGACGTGCCCGAGGGCCAGGACTTCACCCGGAGTCTCAACCCGAAGTCGCTGGAGATCCTGCAGGCCTGCAAGCTCGAGCCGTCGCTGGCCGCGGCGGTCCCGGGCTCGCCGTACCAGTTCGAACGGCTCGGCTATTTCTGCGCCGACCCAGAGGACTCCCGCCCTCGCATCCCGGTCTTCAACCGCACCGTCACGTTGAAGGACGCCTGGGCCAGGATCGAGAGGAAGCAGGCCCGGAGCTAGCCGCCCGCTGGAAGCGGCGCGGCGCCACATCGGTGGCAGCGTACCACGAGCTAGGCTACGTCCCGGCAGCGATGGTAAACTTCCCGGCGCTTTGTCCGGGGCGGGATCTTGGTTACATTCCCTGCCGCGTCGAATCGATTGCCCGGTTGTGTAACGGCAGCACGACTGGCTCTGGACCAGTTAGTCGAGGTTCGAATCCTCGCCGGGCAGCCATCGTCGCCGCGAGTGTCGCGGGCGCACCGGTCGCGCGCATGCGTCGTTTGAGTGCCTGCGGCCAACCCCACTACGCCCCTACGCCGGAAAGAGGGAGCCATATGAGTCAGACCCCGGCCAATATTGCCCTGACGCCGCATCACGTAGGTATCAGTGTCGCCGACCTGGACGAGGCCGTTGCCTGGTATTCGGAGATGCTGGGCTTCAAGCTTGAGGGCCACGGCTACATCGAGACCGCAGGTGTCAAGCTTGCCGTAGTCAAGCAGGGAGATTTCCGGCTCGAGCTCTTTGAGGCTCCTGGCTCGGTGCCCGTGCCGGAAGGGCGCCGGTACCCCGATCAGGACCTATTCTTCCAGGGAACCAAGCACATGGCGCTGGGCGTCGACGACCTTGAACCGGTCCTGGGGCGTCTCAAGCAGAAGGGCGTCGAGGTGGTGCTGGACTTACTGGAGATCGGCGGCACAAGGGTGGCCTACATCCGGGACAACAGTGGCATCCTCGTAGAATTGGTCGAGCGGGGGGATTTCTTCACCGATCCGTCGCTTGCCTAGCCGGCCGAGGGGACGAGCGTCCAAGTCGGAGCGCGCCAAGAGGCGCCGGGGACCTCCGGGGACGATGTAATGCAGTACGAGCCTCTTGAAAACCCCGAGGATTGAGACGTTCAGCTTCTGCGCAAGCGGCACCGGATGACAGGCGACGATCGACGCCTGGTTGGTTCAAGCGGTTGTCTGTTTCCGCAGCATGACCACGCCGGCCACCAACACCCACAGCAACAAGAGGGCATACCCGATCAAGCTCACCATTCCCAGGCCGGCACTCACAAGGCCGAAGATGCCCAGGAACCCGCTCAGGGCGACGAGCCCGCTGAAGATCCCGAACCACCGGGACATCAATCCTCGCTTCATGATGGCCATCGCGGCCCCTCCCGCCCAGGCCACGGTGAAGAGGATCGTCGATCCGTACGCGATGTTGGAAAGGTCCCATACGGCGCGAGTGGTAGCGGCGTCCAGTTCGGCACCGCCGCGCAGCGCCAAGGCAAACGAGGCGCTCAGACCGACCATTGCCGCCGCTCCCGTGAGGAGGAATCCGCCGAACACTACCCACCCGTACCCCTCACCGTGCTCCCGATCGCTCTTGAAGAACGGAAGCACGAAGCCGGCGATGAACGGCAACGCGAAGATCGATGCCAACGCGGTCAGCACTCCTCCGACCTTGAGCGCGTTTCCCCCATCGGCGAAATACTTAGTGATCTCGCTTGCCGGGTCCTCAGCGCCGGGGGGCGATCCCCCCACGACGAAACCCACCACTTGAAAGACCACGAAGCCGATACCGAAGCAACCTGCTGTTCGTTTGAATCCCATCACGTCCCCCCTTGTGGTTGTGTCCATTTGCAGAAAGGCTTCCATCTCAACCTGCTTCAATCTATGGCCCCGGACGTGAGGTGGCAATCAGCGCAAGTCTCATTCTTGTGTAGGACATTGGCCACTTCTTCATCAGCCCGCTCGCTGAGGCCGGGTCTTCGCGTCTTGGGGGCTGCTTGGTGACATCCGAGTGACGAACTCGTCACCACCAGACGGACCGGGACGGACGCGGAGGCACCGGATAACAGACCCATCTCACTCCCGGGCTGGCACGGCGTCCTGGTTCCTGAAGATCATTGCGATGGGGCGCCGTTCTACCAGAGAGCCCGCTCGACTGACACACCGCTTCACGGTATTCCTTCCAGTTCTGCGGTTCTCATACCCAGACGGTTCTCATACCCAGACGTGAGATCTTATGGACGTCTGCTCCCGTCGCTACTAACTGTCTGAACGCTCGTATCTCGTTCGGCAAAAGCATGCCCATGCCCTGGATAGTGAGTATTTCCGCAACGTACCCGATGGCAGTTCGCCTCACCGCCGTGCTGTAACGGCGATGGGCTATTGGTGAATGTCGCGGAGCGGGGCGATTAGGGCGGGGGTCCGGCCGCTGGTTCCTATTGGTGCTGCTCGTAGGACGAATACTGACAATCAAACCAACAATGGCCTACAGGAGAATGCGACTTGCTCTGATTCTCATATGGTTCCTCTCTCTGTAAGTTAGAAGAGAAAGCTCATCAGTGCCATCTTGGGGGGAGTGACCATGGAGCGGAAAGATAACCAAACCGCCCAGCAAGAAACGCAGGAGAGTCCAGACCATACCAAGGCTAAGAGCATCAGTCGGCGAGAATTCTTGAAGATCGCCGGCATCGCCGGTGCGACGGTGGGGGTTGGCGCCGGCTTGGGCGGGCTGATCACTGCATGTGGTGGGGAGACCACGACCACTACTGCCACCGCGGGAGTTACCACAACTGCGCCCGAAGCCACTACCACTACGGTAGCTGCCAGCACAACCACCGTGAGCGCGGGTCCGGAAGTGGGCCGCGAGGTCAAAATAGGCTTCGTGGCGCCTATTACCGGTCCACTGGCTGCTTTCGGCATTCCTGACCAGTACTGCGTGGACCGTGCGAAAGAAGCGATCGGGGACGGCATCGTTTGTGGCGATAAGAAGAAGCACCCCATCTCGATCACTTTGAGCGATAGCCAGTCCGATGCCGGCCGGTCTGCCCAGGTCGCAGGCGACCTGATCAACAACACCAAGGTGGACATCCTACTGGCGGCTTCCACGGCGGATACCGTCGTACCCGCGGCCGACCAGGCGGAGGCCAACGGTGTGCCCTGTCTGGTCAGCGATTGCCCCTGGCAATCATTCGTCGGCGGCCGTACCCAGGGCGATCTCTCCAAGACGTTCAAATGGACTTACAACGTCTTTTGGGGCGGGGAAGACCTGGCTGCCGACTTCATCGAGATGTTCAACCAGTTTCCCAACAACAAGGTAGTCGGCTTGGCGAACGCCAATGACGCCGACGGCATCGCTACGCGGCCCCTCTTCGTGGCCGCTTACGAGGCGGCCGGCTTTACCGTGGTGGACCAGAGTGGGTTCCCGCACGGCCAAGAGGACTACACTACCATCATAGAGGCTTTTAAGAAGGCCGGCGCTGAGATCGGCGTAGGAGTCCTGACTCCTCCCGACTTTACCACCCTCTGGAAACAATCCATCCAGCAGGGTTGGAAGCCCAAGATCGGCTGCTACTCAAAGCCGATCTTGTTCCCGACCGTGCTGGAGGCCATCGGCAGCATAGGTGACGGGCTCAGCACCGAAGTCTGGTGGTCGCCGGCGTACCCGTTCAAATCGCCGCTGCTGAACCAGACCTGTCAGGAGTTCGCCGATGACTTCGAAGCCAAGGAGAACCTGCAGTGGACCCAACCCCTGATGCACTTCCTGGTCTTTGAGTGGGCGGTCGACGTCCTCCAGAGGGCGACCAGCGTAGACGACAAAGAAGCTCTCATCAGTGCCGTCAAGACGACCAAGATGGATAGCATCGCGGGACCGATAGACTTCACGGCTCCTGTAGAGCCGCCTGGTCCGCCGTGGAAGGCGGGACCAAGCCACGTCCACGAAAACGTGTACAAGTCCCCAGTAGCCGGCGGTCAGTGGCGCAAGGGCACCAAGCACCCGTTCGAACTGATCATCGTCAACAATACTTCCGCACCGATGGTCACGGTGCAGGACAAGCTGCTGCCGTACAAGGTGGCGTAGACGACCTGATTGGTCAGTAGCCTGATTCAGAGCTACGAATAGCCTGATTCAGAGCTACCAAGCTTAGTGGGGCGCCGCAGCCTGCAGAAGCTTGCAGGCTGCGGCGCACTTGGGAAGAAGGGCGCACTCTTGACCGAGCAGCGTGTGATGCCCGGTAGCACGTAGCAGCAAATGTCCGCGGTATGCGCGCGTTTCTCCCGCCCGCCCGTAGGGTAGATTGCGAGACACCTAAACCTGCCCTCACCAACCGCTGCGCCGAAGGAGTGTACGATGGCCGCTGATGAACGCAAGATGGCTGCGCGTCGATTTGATTCCCCTGATGAAAGAAGACCATTTGCCCGAGGGCACACGGAGGTGGTGACCATCGGAGGGGTCACGCTTGGTCTCGCTACCTTCGACCCAGGCTGGAGGTGGTCGGAACACGTCAAGCCCGTCGTCGGTACCGAGAGCTGCGAGGTTACCCACGTCGGGTATGTGTTGTCCGGGCGGCTGGGCACTCGAATGAACGACGGGGCGGAGATGGAGTTCCGCGAAGGAGACCTCGTCTTCATTCCGCCAGGTCATGATGGCTGGACGGTCGGAAACGAGCCGGCAGTACTCCTTCAAATCCTCGGGGCCGCCGACTACGCAAAGAAGAAGTAGCGCCAATCGCCGTCTGATGACATTCTGGTGACGAGCTCGTCACCCCCGCGCCCCAGGGTTGGCTGCAGGCGCCTGTCAGACCGCGCCGGTTTGTTGGTCCACTTCCGCAAGGAACCTCTTGACGTGCGGCAGCACTTCATCGCTTCGCCTGATCGCTCCCCCGTGATCGAGCCCTGCAGCGTCAAGAACGTGGCGTGGCGGACATGTGATGAAGTGAAGGCGCAGCATGAAGGCAGGAGCGTCTCACTCAGTCGCGCCGTGACACGGGGTGGCCCAGCGTGGGCACAAAGCGACTAATCTCGTAGCTGGTAGACTGAGGCCGCCCCGCCTCCCGCACTGGATATCCAAGGACGGGGTGATGGGTGCAGTTGAGTCCGTTTCCTTAGCGCCGATCAAGTTGCATAATGGTGGGCGTATCACAGCCGCAGAGAACGAAACTGCTGGGAGCTGACGCGAAGTCCTGAGTAGGAGGTCTTCCTTGGTCCTGGATAAGCAAGGGCAGATCGACCTATACACCACGATGCTGACCATTCGGCGCTTTGAGGAGCGGGTGGCGGCGGAGTTTTACGCCGGTAATATCTTCGGCTTTATCCACTCATATATCGGCCAGGAAGCCATCGCTGCCGGGGTATGCAAGCACCTGAGCAAAGAGGACCGCATTGTCAGCCATCACCGCGGGCACGGCCACTGCATAGCCAAGGGCGCGGACATGAGGAAGATGATGGCCGAGATTTACGGCAAGAAGACCGGATACTGCAAGGGCAAGGGCGGCTCCATGCATATCGCCGATTTCAGTATCGGCATGCTGGGAGCGGATGGAATCGTCGGAGCCGGGCTGCCGATCGCCGCCGGAGCAGCTATGGCCGCTCAGCTTGAAGGAACAGGGAAGATCGCCGCGGTGTTCTTCGGTGATGGAGCTTGCCAGGAAGGAGAATTTCATGAGGCGCTCAACCTGGCGGCTATATGGAGACTACCTCTGCTCTTCGTCTGCGAGAACAACCATTATGCAGTGAATGCTCCTGTCTCTTATTCTCTGGCGGCAAAGGAGATCACCAAAATGCCTGAGGCCTATCACATCCCGAATCGGGCGATTCATGGCAACGATGTCGAGGCCGTCCATCAGGCGGCGGATGAAGCCGTGAGCATGCTTAGAAGGGGAGAAGGCCCCTATTTCCTGGAATGCGAGACGTATCGCTGGCACAAACACTTTCTTTCTGATTGGCTCGAGGATCTACGTCCCGAAGAGGAGATCGAGGCCTGGGCAAAAAAATGCCCGGTAGCGGCGTTCGAGGCCAAGTTGCTAGGGCAGAAAGTACTGTCCTGCTCGGATATCGAGCGCATCAACAAAGAAGTACTGCGCCAGGTCGAAGAAGCTCATGAATTTGCGATCGAGAGTCCATACCCTCAACCGCAGGATGCCCTGGAAGACGTGTACTCGACGTGAGAGAGATCACATACGAACAGGCGGCCACGGAGGCGATCCAGGAGGAATTCCGCAGGAATCCTCGGACGGTCCACGTGTCGACCGATCTACCGGATGACTTAAGGCGAGAGTTCGGCGCGGACAGAATACGAGTGACGCCGATCGCGGAAAACAGCTTTGTGGGTGCATCCATAGGCTTGGCCGGATCAGGATTCAGGACCGTAGCCAACATACGCATGGCAACGTTCGGCTTCGTGGCCATGGACCAGATGATGAATCATGCGGCCAAGATCACCTATATGTTCGGCGGTCAGGCCAAGTTCCCCATTCTGTACCGCATGACGGTGGGCGCCGGGATCTCTGCGGCTGCCGAGCACTCCGTCAGTCCGTACCCCATGTACATGAACGCGCCAGGACTGAAGATAATCCTTCCGGCGACACCGTATGATGCAAAGGGTCTATTCAAGACCGCTCTACGAGATAACAACCCGGTGGTTTCTTTTGAGCACATACTCTTGGGCGGAGTCAAAGGCGAAGTGCCGGAACACGAGTACTTCGTACCTTTCGGACAGGCCAGCATAAAGAGAGAGGGAACCGATTTGACCGTGGTTGCCCTGGCAAAGATGGTCTATGACGCGCTGGAAGCCGCTGAAGAGATGGCAAAAGAGGGCATGTCGTTGGAGGTAATCGATCCCAGGACGCTCGTGCCCTTGGACAGGGAGACCATAATCGAATCGGTTAAGAAGACCGGTCGACTCGTCGTGATGGACGAAGCCTGTCAAACCTGCGGCGCCGCCGCCGAGATCATTGCTCTTGTGACAGCCGACAAAGCCGCGTTCAGCAGACTGAAAGCCGCTCCGGCCAGAGTCTGTGGACTGGACGTGCCTGTCCCGTTTAGCCCACCGATGGAGAAATACGCCATACCCGACAAGGCCAAGCTGATGGAGGCAGTCAGGGACGTGATGAGGTCCGCTCCGCCGCGGTAGCCAGGGCTGACACTAGCGAGCGATGATCGAGGACGTTCGCGAACCTGCGATCGAAGCCGGCAATGCGGAGCGTCAGGTCCTCGACGCCGCGATGCGGGCGGTTGGCCTACGACGAGGTTGACTTGCAAACGCGCGGAGAGACAACATACAATGCTTGCGTAAACCGTATCTTGAGGGGGAAAGCATGCGCGCAAGACACAGAACTGTGATCATCTTGGGAATTCTAGTGGCGGTGATCGTTTTCGCCCTTGTCGTTGCGGGTTGCGGTGGCACCACTACCACCACTGCGCCCCCCACGTCAGGGGCGAGTAGCACCGAAACGACCGCGGCCGAAACCACGACAACCGCGGCTAACACCACGACTGTGGCCGCCAAGACCTATAAGATCGGCATCACTCAGATCGTTACTCACCCGGCGCTCGACGCCGTGGTCGCAGGGTTTATCGAGGCCCTCACCCAAGCCGGATACGTTGAGGGTAAGAACGTCACCTATGATAAGCAGAACGCGCAGGGTGAAATGGCCAACGCCTCAGCGATCGCCCAGAAGTTCGTGGGCGACAAGGTGGACTTAATACTTTCCGTGGCCACGCCCACCAGCCAAGCGGCGGTGAAGGCCACAACCAGTATCCCGATCGTCTTTGGAGCAGTGACCGATCCGGTCGCGGCGGGCTTGGTTCAGAACGCTGAAGCACCTGAGGCCAACGTCACCGGCGTCTCCGATATGCTGCCCGTTCAACCGCACCTCGACCTGATAATGCAGTTGGTCCCGGGCGCGAAGACCATCGGTCTGCTCTACAATGCCGGCGAGACGAACTCGGTATCGCTGGTCGAGAAAGAGAAAGCAGCCGCTGCGGCCATGGGCCTGAAGATCGTCGAAGCCACGGCTGCGAACTCCTCTGAAGTGCTCGCGGCCGCGCAATCCCTTGTCGGACGGGTCGACGCGATCTCAGTCCTCACCGACAACACCGTGGTGTCCGCGCTGGAAAGCGTCGTCAAGGTCTGTCAAGACAACAAGATTCCGCTGATCGCCGGCGATATCGACAGCGTCAAAGCGGGAGCGGTGGCCGCTTACGCTTTTGACTACAAGGATCACGGCGTGCAGGCTGGAAAAGTCGCCGTGCAGGTACTCGAGGGTACTCCCATCGCGAAGATACCCGTCCAGTACGCGCAAAACCTCCAGCTGGCCATCAATATGGCCGCCGCCACCGCGATGGGGGTAACGATCCCTGACGCACTGAAAGCTAAGGCCAATACGACTTTCTAGCCCTCGAATAGCGCGACTCACGGCATGAGACGAATGCCACAAGATGGCGGGGCCCCGCGGCCCCGCCATCTGTTTGTAGTCTCCCGGACCTGGCTATGACCGTACGCGGAGTGATGTATCAGTGCAGTCGGTGGTAACCAGCGCGCTCGAGCAGGGGCTTCTCTACGGCTTCATGGTCCTCGGGGTCTTCCTGACTTTTCGAGTTTTGGACTTCCCCGACCTTACGGTGGACGGAAGCCTTCCTCTGGGGGCGGCGGTAACAGCCCTCATCATTACCTCGGGCTATTCTCCCTGGTTGGCAACTATCGCGGGTACCGCGGTAGGCTTGATCGCGGGCCTCGTGACGGGGGGCCTCCACCTTCTTCTTAAATCCGGAGACGGCAATTCCACGAATTACGGGCCTAAGCTGCTTGCGGGCATTCTTGTGATGACCGCCCTCTACACAACGAACCTGCGCATCATGAGCGGTAGCAACGTACCTCTTCTGCGCGAGCCAAACGTTTTCGACCAGGTCGGCGGTTGGCTGTCGGTACACATGATCGGCTGGTGGCTCATACTCGTGCTGGTGATATTCATGCTGATTGTCAAGTATGTGCTCGACTGGTTCTTGCACACAGAGCTGGGGCTTGCCCTGCAGGCCACCGGCGACAACGAACAGATGCTCCGTTCTCTTGGGGTGAACACAAATGTGGTACGAGTGCTCGGGCTCGGCTTGGCGAATGCGCTTGTTGCCCTGAGCGGCTCGCTGGTCGCCCAGTACCAGGGGTTCGCGGATGTGGGCATGGGTATCGGAACGATCGTGGCCGGCCTGGCCGGGGTCATCATCGGCGAGGTGCTTTTCGGGACGAGAAGCATCAGCTGGGTCCTGTTCAGCGTTATTGGCGGCTCGATAGTCTTCCGGCTGCTCATATCGATCAGCTTGAGGCTTGGGATCGCACCTACGGATCTGAAGTTGTTCACCGCCCTTTTGGTGGTGTTGGCCTTGTCTCTGCCCACCGTCAGGCGCAAAGTGATAAGAATGTGAGCACTCCCACTGCCCTCCTCGCCCAGGGGCTGACGAAGGTCTTCTTCCCTCACACAATCAACGAGGTTGTGGCTCTGAACGGCATCAGTCTTCGGGTCGACCCCGGTGATTTCATCACGATAATCGGCTCGAATGGATCGGGCAAATCGACCCTCTTGAACGCGATCGCCGGTACTGTTTCTGTCACTGCCGGCACCGTCTGGCTCGAGGGCAAAGACATAACCAAACTCGCCGAGCACGCAAGGGCCAGATCGATAGGAAGAGTCTTTCAGGATCCCCGCGCAGGGACGGCTCCCTCCATGTCGATTCAAGAGAACCTTGCCATGGCGTATCTCCGGGGTCGCCGAAGAGGTTTGCGGCCCGGTGTGCCCGCAAGACTCAAACGGCAGATGAAGGAGCAGTTGGCCGAACTCGACATGGGTCTGGAGACCCGCCTCACAGCCCACGTGAACAAACTGTCAGGGGGCCAGCGCCAGGCCATGTCTCTCTTGATGGCCACTGTGGCCGAACCGCGGCTGCTGCTTCTGGATGAGCACACCGCTGCGCTGGATCCCAAAGTCGCTGCCACGATCATGGATCTCACGGGCAAGATCGTCCAGGAACGGGGACTGACCACACTAATGGTCACGCACAACATGGAGATCGCGCTTCAGTGGGGTAACCGCCTCATCATGATGCACGCAGGTCGAATCATCCTAGATGTCGCCAGCGCTCAGAAGGAGACCTTGACGATACCGGGCCTCATCCGAAAGTTCCACGAAGTCTCCGGGGAGACGCTCGCCGTGGATAGGATGCTTCTTGAGTAACCCACGGGACCCGGACACATGCGCGAGGGCTCCGCGGGAGTCGACGCCGTCCCCCTCAGGGAGTTCAGTAGAGCCAGGGAATGATCCGCCGCGGCACGCGTCGGACGTACTCTGTCCATAGACCGCCGTATTTTGCCGCGCACCGCCGCTCGTCGGCGCGCTCCCTTGGGACAAGCAGGACCACGTAGTACAGGGGATAGAGCCAGACAACCCACAGGCCGAACCGGCCCAGGACCAGGGTCAACCCCATCGCCATCAAGATTTCACCAAGGTAGTTCACGTGTCGCGAAACCGCCCAAAATCCGCTGTATAGGAGCGCGTTCTTCCCGTCGCTCAGGGCTGTCGGCTTCATGCAGCCGAGGAACGCGCGCTGCGGCTCGGTCTTGAACAAGTACTTCTGCATGTTGGCGCCTCGCGCCAGGGCCCAGCCGACGAAGAAGACGATGGCGAAGACGACGAGGAGCCACGAAGGTGTGCCGGGATCGGGTAGGTCGGCCGTTGCCCACAACCCCACCGTGTAGAAATACGGATAGAACGTCAAGCAGCCAAAGCCGAGCTTGAACCCGACGCGCTCGGCGAAGATGTCGTACGTGTAGAGGTGCACATTTTCGAACACGAGGTAGTCCACGACGAACCAGAAAAAGAGGATGCAGTACAGCAGCACCCCGGGGGAGAAGCTCGATCCGAACCTCAAGAAATGGTGCGCTCCGAAGGAGAGGAGATTCAACGCGAGCATCGCGGCGCCCACCAGATAGAGGAACATCTTGGCGTCCACCCTGGCGTTGAAAAACTGGCGATTTTGCGAGCGGCCGAGGTAGAGATCGGCCAGGAACGGGCGGCCCGTGCTCCGGGCAGATAGGACCACAGCTAGGCTGAAAAGCAGCCCGAGCACGCACGAGCCTACCAAGCCAGACCAGCGGTGGACGTATAACCAGTCCCAGGCGAGAACGCCCGCGCCACCTACCACGGCCCACAGTACCACCAGCACGCCAAGAACCAGCGGCCCGTTGAGCCGGTACTTCAGGGGCTTGTCGGTGATGTCATCGCGGACGTAGCCCACTATTTTCCGTGCGGGCAGCGCGAGATGTAGACCCAGAATGAGTGCGTAGATGACCCAGGGCGCGAAAAAACCTGCGGCGAAATCCGTCATGATTATCTCTTCACCTCCCTGGTCGGGGCGAGGCCGCTCGTTGAGCGCGCCATGATTGCGATGGCCGCGCGCCGTGGCAGGAGCCGGCTCACGAACACGGCGGCTGCGCGATTGACGAACCCGGGTATCACCACGGGCCCATGGCCGAGAGCGCGCAGGGCTCGCTCGACGACCTCCTCCGGGTCGAGAGTCCCCGGCGCATCCTCCCCGGCCGTCATCGCATACCCGGGCGTGCGAACCGCCCCGGCGCAGCAGGCGACCACGTCGACCCCCCGGTTCTCCAGCTCGTGCCACAACCCTTCAGCGAGCACCCGGGTAAACGCCTTGCTCGCTGCGTAGGCCGCGATTCGCGGAGAACCCTGGTCGCCCGCGAGAGAGGTCATGAGGACAACGGCGCCGCGGCCGCGCCCTCTCATCTGCGGCAGGAATGTTCGCAGCAGCGCAACCGGTGCACGCACGTTGACGTCGACCACGCGCATGAGGTTTTCGACGTCGGCAGATGCGAACTCGCCGACTGGTGCATGTGTGGCGTTGTACACGATCAAGCCGACGTCGAGACTCGAGCACGCGGCCTCCACTGTTTCCAGAAATGAAAGGGACGCGAGATCACCGTCGCACCAGCGAACCTCGACGCCGAAGGTGCCGCGCAGTTCTTCGGCGAGCTTGTCCAGAAGGGCTTTCCGTCGTGCCACCAGGACGAGGTTCATGCCGCGTTCCGCCAGCGCATGGGCATACGCGGCGCCGAGGCCTTCGGAAGCGCCGGCAACCAACGCCCAGGCGCCATAGCGCTCCGTGAACCCGTGACGGAGCCGTCCAGCGTTCGTTCGACGTCTTGCCATCATCAGCCTGCAGTCCGTGCGGGGGATAGCATCGCTCCTCCTCAGGGAAGACCTGCGCGGCGGCATTCGCGACCATTCGAGACCATGTTCCTCCTCTCGGCAGCGAGCCCGCCTCCAGAAACCGGAGTGGTGCTCTTCGTGCCCCGGGCGAAGAGGATCGCCAGTCCACCCAGGATCACGATCATCCCCCCGATCTCGAGGGCGGTCGGCCGCTCACCAAGTTGCGCCCAGGAGGCGAGCAGGCCCACAACTGGGGTACCCATCGTCCCCAGGCCCGCTATGCCGGCCGGCATCTCTTGCAGGACATAAAGCCAGAGGAATGCCCCCACGCCGGTAGCCGCAACCAGGGTGTAGGCGAACGACCAAAGAAATGCACCAGACCACTCCGGCAGGTCGCCTTCGAAGAAGACGGCGAGCAACACTAGCGGGATCGACCCGAACAGGGTCTGCCACGCGGTAAACGATAGCAGGTCGACCGTGTGGCGTCGCCGGAGCACCTTGGCCACTATCGAGGCCGCGGCCCAGCAAACCGCCGCGGCTAGGGCCAACAGGCTGCTGACAATGCCTTGCAATCTCCAGGGCTCGATTATCAAGACCAAACCACCCAGCGCCAAGAGGACCGACAGCCACTGCGACCCGCGCAACCTCTCTCCGAGAAGGGGCCAAGCCATCAAGAGGATCCAGAACTGCCAGGTGTTCGCAAGGATGGCGGTACGACCGGCGCCACCGCTGACCAGGGCAGCGATGGTCAGGCCCATAAAGCCGCTGGTCTGGAGAACGCCGAAAAGCACCGTCAGTCTCACCGCCTTCGGTCTGAACGGGCGACCGAGGGCCACCACGAGCACCAGAAGAAGAATCCCGCCGGGAAGCGTGCGCAGCGCGGCGAACATGAAGGGGCCGGCGTAGGCGACGCCCACCTTTAGGGGCACCCAAGTGTACCCCCAGATCAGCGTGACCAGGCCCAACGCGACCAGCGGCAAATAACGAGACGACCTCAGTGAGCCCTCCCTCGTTTGTGTTCCTTCGAGACTCCTGCCCCGCCATTCTAGGCATTCCCGGCACATTGCGGTACTGGGCGCCAAAATCCTCACCAGCCTCCCCCGGAGTTTGGTCCTCTGCGATTACAGGTACACGCTCAGGCAGAGCAACCGGATCACTGAAAGGTATGACCATGGGCATTGTGGCGTGGATCGTGTTTGGTGGCTTGGCCGGCTGGGTAGCCGGATACCTCGCCGGCGGCGGTGGAGGCATCATCTACCACATCATCGTGGGAATCGTGGGGGCGCTGTTGGGCGGGTTCATCATGGGGGCGTTCGGGAGCTCAGGCGTGACCGGTTGGAACTTGCGAAGCTTCGGAGTGGCCGTCCTCGGGGCGGTCGTGCTGCTGATCATTCTGCGACTGGTCCGGGGCGGAGGCGCAGCCCGAGGTCGCAGCCGCTAACTGTCTTTGGCTCCCGCGCGAAAGGAGGGCAGGATGCCAAGAGTCAGGGGCAAGCGAAGTGCGAGATGGCCGTGGCTGATTCTCGCTGTCGTCGTTATCGCCGTCGTTGCATTCATCGTATTGTGGGCGACGGGCACGATCTACTAGGGAGGCGGCAACCATGCGCAGAGGCAAGGACGCCGGCGGCCTGCTGGTGATCACCCGAGACGGCGGAAAAAAGGTGGGCAAGGTCGAGGACCTGATCCTCGACCGTCAAAGCAGCCGGGTCCTCGGGATCTTGGTGGACGAGGCTGGCTGGTTCAGCGAAGCCAAGGTCGTCGCCTGGCCGTCGTTCCGCCTTATCGGTCTGGACGCCGTAATCATCGACGCGGAGACAAGCGTCAAGAAGGCCTCAGACATTCCGGAGATGAGCGAAGTCCTGGACAAGGGTAACGTGCTCATCGGAGTGCGTGTACAGACCACCGAAGGACGTGAGCTGGGCAAGATCGAGGAGTTCTATTTCGATCCCGAGACCGGCATTGTGAAGGGTTTTGAGCTCTCTGGAGGCAAGAGACGGTCGTTTCTGCCCACTCCTGCCAGCTTTCAGGCCGGCGCAGACGTGGCCTTCGTCGATCCCTCGGCCGTTGGGACCATCATCGATCTGAAGGAAGCTCTGCGCGACGCCTGACAGGGTAGCCAGGCGGAGAACGAGGGTCTCGTACAGAGGGGCTTGGGCCCCCTTCCGGAGCGGCCCTCCAGCAAAGTGGCGCCGGGAGAGTGGGGAGAGGAAAGAACTTGAACCTACTCCATCGATTGGCCGAAACCTGGGGCTGCATAATCGCCGGCTACAGCCGGTGGGTGGTGAGTTCGGCTCCGATCACCTTCGAGGGAGAACTGCCCTCCGGTGGCTCGATCGCCGTGACGTGGCACGGCATGAACATGCTCATCTTGGCTGTTCATGCTGAACGGAAACCTCACCCGTACCGCGCCTTTGTACCACCCGGGATGGCCGGTGCAGCGATGCTAGGCTGGCTAAGGAGCAACGGCATGGAGCCGGTATCACTCCCTCGCGATGGCGAAGGCAATCCGGCGGCCGGGCTCAAGCAGATGGCCCGGGCCCTGAGAGAAGGCTGGACCGTGGGGATCGCACTCGATGGCCCCCACGGACCGGCGCGCGTGCTACGGCCGGGCGCGCTATGGCTGGCGCGACTCTCCGGCAAGCCCCTGGTAGTCATCGGATCCGCGGCCCGACCTGCGGTCCGCCTCCCGCGGTGGGACCGCCACTTGATTCCGCTGCGCGGTGCCCAAATCGCTATCGTCTATGGCGAACCGATCATGGTCGACAGACGCGCCGAGATCGACGAGGCCCTGCGCTCGCGGGTGGCGGGTGCACTCGATGCCGCCGAACAACGCGCTTGGGCAATTCTGAGTTCCCATTCCAGGTACTAACAAGTGCGCTAGCCGGAAGAATGGCTCCCCAGAAGAGCAGACCTCGGGTAGCTCAGCCGCGACTGGTCCTCTTGTAGTCATCCCCAGCCGCCCTGCGGACTATCTTCCCCTTGCGGTCTTTCTCGGTACGGAGACGCGCGTCCGTCTTCGCGGCCGCAAACTGCGCCTCGAGCATGAGCTTGTGATAGCTGGCCAAGCGCTCCGACGGCAGCGTTCCTGACTCTACCGCAGCCCGGACTGCGCAGCCGGGTTCGTCGTTGTGCGTGCAGTCGCGGAAACGGCACAACCGGGAGGCTTCGTCTATCTCCGGGAAGACCGCTGCGATACCCTCCTCCGACCCGGTCAGGCCAAACGCCCGGAGCCCCGGGGTGTCGATGAGCACACCGCCGCCCGGCATCTGGATCAACTCGCGCGTCACGGTCGTGTGCACGCCACGCCCGTCGCCCAAGCGAACCTCGCGCGTCGCTTGCCGCTGCTCGCCGAGGAGCGAGTTGATGAGCGTGGATTTCCCGGCACCCGAAGGGCCGACCAGAACCGCTGTGCGATGATCCGAGATGTATCCAAGGATCGGCTGAATGCCATCGCCGGCGAGCGCGTTTGTGACAAGCACGTCCGCGCCGAGCGCGACCGACTCGACGGCCGCGCGGGCCGCGTCCGGGTCAACGGAAAGGTCCGCCTTCGTGAGCACCACCACGGGAACGGCTCCCGAGTCCCACACCACCGAGAGCTCGCGCTCGAGACGGCGAAGGTTGGGCGGCTCGGCGATCGGGTGAACGACGAACACGGTGTCGATGTTGGCGGCCAACACCTGAACGTCCGAGGTATTACCCGGATCGCCACGCGTAATGGCGCTGGCCCGCTCAAGCACGGCTTCGATGAACGTGGCGCTAAGATCGCCGGAGACGGAGACCGCCAGCCAGTCGCCGACGGCGGGCAGATCCGCCCTACCGCTCACGGACTTCAAGAGACGGGCCGAGAGCCTCGCACGGACGACACCGTAGGGCGTCGCTATCAGGAGACTGCCGCGGTCGCCGCGGATCACGCGGGCGGGCGTCAAACCGTGCGCACCGTGAGGTTTGAAGAGCGCCTGCCAGTGTGGAGAATAGCCGAGCGCCCGAAGTGCGGAAATGTCAGACAACAGGAATCCTTCCGCCCTCAACGGTTGGGGCCAGCAGGCATCTCGGGTTTGACCTAGGTTCTCAGCTCAGATAGTGCCTGGGCACCTCGATCTTCGGCTCGCCCTTAACGCTCTGGACGATCCCCAACGCCTTGTCGAGACTCTCGTTGTCGCCTTCGAGCAAGAGGACCACAGCTCCCTCGTTGCCCCCGATGCCACCACACGCCACTAGCCTTGCGTGGACCCCCGCCATAAGCGCCAGCGCCTGGATCTCGGTCACCACAAGCAGACCGGTGAGCGAGGACATGCCCACACGAACACCCATGGCATAGTCCAGGGTCAGTTGACCCCACCCCGCCGCCGCCTCGGGCACCGAGGCGATCTGCTTCTCCAGACCCACCGGACTGATGACCGGGATCCCGCGCGCCGAGGCGACGCCGAACATCGCCCCCACCAAACCCCCGCTCTCGTTACACAGCAGCACCCCTGCATTGCCCGAGGGATCCACTGCGTTGGCCCCCTTGATGATCACGTCCCCCTTGCCCATGGACTTGATGAGCTCGGGGTACGGAGTAGCAACCCGCTCTCCCTTGTCATAGAAACGGCCGAGCACCCTATCTGCCTCGGCGCTCATGGTCAGCATTCCCACGGCGCTCATACCGACGCAGAAGCGGTAAGGTTCGATCGTCTCGCCCGTGAGTTCCTCCACCACGAACGAATCCGTGGTGCCGCTGGTGACCGCTAATTTACCGTTGGCATAGGCCCATTTGACCTCCGGAAGACCGGCGACGGCTCTGGCCAGAAGCCGCTTAGACTCGGCTGGCGTGAGCACGACTATGCCCTGCTTCACCCTCGAAAGGTTCTTGAGGTCGATACTACATGGGTAGAACATCTCGGCGTACCATCCTTGTCATGCGGTTCCGGGAGCGCGTTGGGGAAGAGTTGCCGCGCCGGCCAGCGGTAGCCCTACGTTGGTATACCGCTCCGGGAGATCGGGGAAACCCGGCGACTCGTCAATTGGCTCCAAGGCGCCCTGGTGGGTCCGGAAGATCATCTTAGGGTAGAGTCTGCCAACAAGAACAGGCATGGAGGTTCGCCAATCGACTGGCTTGAAGTTCTCAAGTGGGTTCTCATAGTGCTGGCAGCCGGTTTCATCGGCCAGTTTGGAAAGCGGCTCGCTGATCATCTGGTCTCGCGAGCGCGCGCTCGACGTGCGACGACCCCGTCCCCGCCACCTCCCAGCCCACAAGAGAGCGCGGGCGGCCTCGGTGCCAAGGCTGCGGCCAAGATGGCCAAGAAAGCGGCCAAAGCTGAGGTCAAGCGCCAGAAGTAGATTCCAGCGCCTCAGGGGACCGGCTCGACTAACGGCGGAATTCCATTGGGTTGCCGACTGGAGCGCAGTTCTCGAGCGGTTAGGATCGCCAAGGCCGCTACGATCAGTCCCATGCCCACTGCTTCCAAGATTCCTGGTCGCTCGCCGAGCTGAATCCAGGCTGAGAGGACGCCTACCACCGGGACGGCCAGGCTGCTGATGCCAGCGGTCCCGATCGGCAGCGTGTGCAGGATGTAGAGCCACAGCACCCAGGTGAGGGCATTGGCCGGCACCACGTTGAAGATCAAGGCGGCGATGAAGCTACCACTCCAGGTCGGACCAGCCTTCGCCGTCACCAGAGCGACCACTATCAGGGGAACCGAACCTATCAGACCCTGCCACGCGATGAGCGATAGCATGTCGACATCGTGACGTTTGCGGAGGATCTTTACGACCGCAGAGCCCATTGCCCAGACGAACCCCCCGCCGAGTGCGAGCAGGCTACTGAATAGCCCACGGAGGTTCCAGGGGCCGAGAACGAACACCAGGCCTGCGAGCGCCAGCGCAACGGAGGCCCACTGGAGACCTCGTACTTGCTCGCCGAGCACCGGCCACGCGATCAGCAGGAGCCAGAAGGGCATGGTGTAGGCAAGGATAGATGTCTTACCGGCCCCCCCGCTCTGAAGAGCCCACATCGAGAGTCCAACGAAGCCGCCGGTCTGGAGCAGGCCGAAGATCGCGGTGAGCCTGAAGGCCTTGGGGCGCAGGGGCCGGCGGAGAGCGGCCAACAGCGCAAACATGAAGATCGCCCCGATGAAGGTGCGGAGGGCAGCGAACGTGAATGGGTCGGCGTAGCGTGTACCGACCTTCATCACCACCCAGTTGTACCCCCAGATGAGGGCCAGCAGGGCGAGAGCGCCGAAGGGAAGGTAGGCGGCCCAGTTGGCGGACCCACGCCGGCGCGGCGATGTCCGCCCGGCCATCGATGTCCCGCCTTCGCGCAACTCCCCATAGCGGCGGCTGCCGCCCTCCATCTCATGGCCCCCATCCAACGTCATTGTGGAACTGTAGCCCAATCCGCTCGTGAGGGATAGGCGCTAGAGTCGCCTCTGCGTGGGCCGGGTGTCAACCTTTCTGCGGTCGGGTATACGCCAAGCAACCGACGGTTCTCTTTGGAAGGAGGAACAATGAGCGGGCGTCCGCGGAGGGTAACAACGATCCTGGAGTGGAGCCGGAGGCCATCGCTAGCGTTCCTACCCTTTCTGGTCGTGGTGATCGCGACGCTGCTCATCATTGTGGCCTCATGCAGCAGCGGCGGTAGCATAATCAGCAGTTCGAGCCAGGGTGCAGCCACCACCGGTGCAGCCACCACCGGTCCACCCACCACCGCGGCGGGGCACGCCGACCTCGCAGCCGACACGGCCAGCCCGGCCCAGGACGTGCTCAATGCCGTCTACACCAGCGTGGTGAACATTGCAGTAACAGGGACGGTGGGGCGTCAAACCGGCACGGGAATAGGCTCGGGCATCGTCTACACCTCAGATGGCTATATCATGACCAATGACCACGTAATCACCCTCGGCGGCGCGGTCACCTCCGGGCAGTCGATCGTGGTGACGTTCAGTTCGGGGGAGACGGCCCCAGCAACCATAGTCGGCGAAGACTCCACAAAGGATCTTGCGGCGCTCAAAGTCGACAAGACCGGCCTCAACGCCGTCACCTTCGCAAAATCGAGCGATGTGCAATTGGGAGAGTGGGCGACGGTCATAGGTAGCCCTCTGGACTTCCGCAACACCGTGAGCCTTGGCATTGTGAGCGGCTTGGACCGCTCTCTGCAAGTCTCAGTGTCGGAGACCCTGAGCGGCCTCGTACAAATCGACACGGCGATCAGCCCGGGTAACTCTGGAGGCGGATGTTTTGACGCCAAAGGTCACTTTATCGGCATGCCGGAGGTGTACCTCCCTCCTGGTAGTACCGGAGCGGAAAACATAGGATTCATGATCCCGGCCGACGTGGTCGCGAGCGTGGCCAAGACGCTGACGGGCAAGTAGTCGCGCGGTCGCGCGTGGCCGGCCAGCGTTGGTGGAGGTAATCCCCGGGGCGCCGGCCGCGGATGGCCCACGAGCCGTGCTGGTGGCGACCAAGGACCTCGTTGTACAAAGAAGCGGGTGGTCAGTATTGTGTGCGGTATCGAATGAATATCGGGGGATCGTGAGCGGCGACAACGCGAGCCTTCGCGCGAAGGCAACAACGACAGACGGGGATGCACTGCAATGAACTATCGAATCTCGGTCGATGGTGGCGGCACGTTTACGGACGGTATCCTTCTCGACGAGAACGGCAAGATTATCGTCGCCAAGGCCCACACGACGCCACAGGATTTCACCCGAGGCACCATCGAGTGCCTCTCGCGGCTGGCGGCCCAAGCCGGCTTGAACCTCAAGACCTTACTGGCGCAGACGGCCACCATCGTCCATGGCACGACAATGGCGACCAACATCATCGCCACGCACACGGGCGCGAAGCTCGGCACGATCACCACCAAGGGATACCGCGACCGGCTCTCCTTCCTGCATGTTTCCAAGGCGGAACTGGGGGGCGACGTCAAACAGGGCCAGTCGGATCTCTTCGACTTCCGCGGGGACTATCCGAAACCGCTCAATCCCCGTTATCTCCAGATGGAAGTGGAAGAGCGGCTAGACGTCAAGGGCAACGTGGTCATCCCCCTGAACGAGGACGACGTGCGCAGGGCGGTGGCGCACCTGAGGGAGTACGCGGTGGAGTCGATCGCGGTGCTCCTGCTCTTCTCGCAGGTGAACCCCGCGCACGAGCGTCGCGTGCGCGAGATCATCACGGTGGAGTATCCCGGGGTGCACATCGCGTTGTCGTCCGACGTCCTCCCCATGTGGGGTGAGGTCGGCCGCTGGAGCACAACGGCCTTCGACGCCTACATCGCGCCACGCGTCGTAGCCTACGTCGACAGCTTGCAGCGACAGCTGCGCCAACACGGTTTCACCGGAGAAGTGGTCTTCATGCAGAATAACGGCGGAGTTGCCACCGCTGAGGTCGTGGCCGACAACCCCGCCACGATCCTGCTATCTGGGCCGGCCGCGGGTCCGGCCATGGGCCTGGGACTGGCGCGCCAGCACGGCACGGAAGACGTGGTCTCGATGGACATGGGAGGAACGAGTTTCGACATCGCCGTGGTCCCCGGCGGGAGGATCAACGTCTTACAGCGCAAGGTTATAGACGGCAAGAAGTTCGCCCTACCGTCGGTGGATGTGAGCGCCATCGGCGCCGGCGGCGGAAGCATCGCCTGGGTCGACCATCGGAGCGGCCGTCTAGACGTCGGCCCGCAGAGCGCCGGCGCATCGCCGGGACCGGCCTGCTACGGGGCCGGCGGCGTTGAGCCGACCGTCACCGACGCAAACGTCGTGCTCGGCTACATCGACCCGGATTACTTCCTCGGCGGCGAGACCACGCTACGCAAAGATCTGGCCGAGCGGGCGATCGAAGACAAGATCGCACACCCCCTCGGGCTTACCGTTGAGCAGGCAGCAGCCTCCATCTACGATGTCATCAACGCCAAGATGGCGGGCGCCATCCGCCTCGCCTTCACCCGGCGTGGCTTCGACCCTAGGGACTTCGTCCTCTGCTGCGCGGGCGGCGCGGGCCCGGCTCACGGCGTGCGGCTCGCGCAGGAGATCGGCATCAAGCACCTGCTGGTGCCCAAGGTCGCTCCCGTGTACTGCGCCTTCGGGATGCTCTATGCAGACCTGCGGCACAACTACACCCGTCCGTACCTGGTTGTGTCCGGGCTCGCCGACCTGGAGCGCATCAACCAGTTCTACGACGACATGGAGCGCCAAGCGGTCGAGACGCTGCGCCGCGAAGCGGTCGCGGACGAGGACATCATCATCAGCAAGACGATGGACATGCGCTACTACGGCCAGACCCGCGAACTGGCGGCCGACGTGCCGCCGGGGCCGGTGACGCCGGAGACGTTCGCAGTCTCGCAGAAGCACTTCCACGATGTATACCGCACCGTGATCGGTTACGCCGACGAGAGCTACCCCACCGAGGTTGCCCGCCTGCATCTGGCGGGGACGGCGCGAGTGAGCCCGCCGCCGCCGCAACCGATCGACCGCGGCGATGGCGACCCGCTGCCGGCGAAGAAGGCGAGCCGCCCCGTGTATTTCGGAGAGTTCCGGGGCTTCGTCGACACATCCGTGTTCGACGGGGCGAAGCTCACCGCGGGCTGCACGCTCCAGGGACCATGCATCGTCGAGGAAAGGAT
>Ga0214473_10001613_pt1 | contig 29363 bp, 18 predicted proteins | sample RVTome_7_FD_203509 | JGI IMG/M metagenome (GOLD analysis project Ga0214473, IMG submission 203509) | Soil microbial communities from uranium-contaminated site in the Upper Colorado River Basin, Wyoming, United States - RVT98D197 | ecosystem: Environmental > Terrestrial > Soil > Contaminated >...
GCGATAGTAAATATAACCTTGGGAAAGGAATAAACCGGGTGGAGATAGGCACGCGCGATCTCCGCGGTGTTGATGTACAGCGCGATGTAACGGATGGAGTGCTCGCTCAGGGAAGGATGTTCGCCACCGGCCCCGATGCTGACGGTGACGTCAAACCATTGTCCCCGCTTGACGGAGTCCGGCGCGGCGATTTTTGGCGTATGTTTGGCATCGAAGGAGGTGCGTAGTCTCTTGTACTCGGGGGTGAACTGCTCTTCCTGCCCGGCCCACACCGGTCGCCCTCTCCCACCGGCGACAAACACGCCAAAAACAAGTCCGACTGCAGCGGCAGTCCAGATACGCGACCGTGGATGCATAGTAGCCATTTTTTTAATTCCTCCCGTATTTGAGTATCACGCTCATTAATTCCACTACGCCGCACGCCCGCTAAGCACGTCGTAGGCCAGCACGCCTTCCTGCTTCCCCGCCACTCGCAAGCGCCCAAGCTCGCGAACCTGCACGGCGCCCTTCACCCGCTCGTAGGTGTTCCCTGTGATCAGGATTTGTCCCGGTCCGGCATTCGCTTCGAATCGCTGGGCGGTGTTGACCTCGTTGCCGATCACCGTGTAATCGGTTCTTCGTTCGGAGCCAATGTTCCCCACAATGACAATGCCCGTGTTGATGCCGATACCCATGTGTAGACGAAAATCAGGAAACTTTGTGAAAGCGATGCGCATCAATCTTTCCTGAATGGCGAGGGCGCAGCGGACCGCGTTTAGGGGATCATCTTCGCGAGCGATGGGCGCCCCAAAGAACGCCATGAATCCGTCACCGCGAAATTTGTCGAGCGTCCCCATGAATTCAAAGACGGCGTCGATGACGAGCTTCAAATAGCTATTGAGGATATCAACCACATCTTGCGGATCGAGTTGCTCGGCAAGTGGCGTGAACCCCCGAAGATCGCCGAACAGAATGGTGACTTCGCGCTTGTCGCCGCCCAACTTCAGGTGACGCCCGGGATCGGCGACGATCTCAGCAGCCACCTCCGCGGAAACGTACCGGCCAAAGAGGTTACGGAGCAGATGGTTCTTCGTCTCGACGTCATCGTGGAGCGTCTTGATCCTGAGGAGCGACTTGACTCGGGTCAGGAGCTCTTCCCGGTTTACGGGTTTGCTCAGAAAATCGTCGGCCCCTGCTTCGATCCCGCGAATTCGGTCGGCCACGTCCGTGAGCGCGGTCAACATCACGACGGGAAGGAGGCAGGTGGTTTCATTCGCGCGAATATGCTGGCAAACCTCGTAGCCTGACATACCCGGCATCATCACATCGAGCAGGACAAGATCCGGCGCTGCGCTGCCGATGAGCTTGAGGGCGGTAGGGCCGTCTTCCGCGGTAACAACTTCGTACTGCGCCGCTGTGAGCGCCCTCTCAAGTAGAGACAGATTCTGCTTGTTGTCATCAACTGCCAGAATGCGGGGAAATCCACTCACGATGCCTCACCTCTGAAATACCTATTGCTCGGGAAGCAGGTTCCGGATCATCTGCAACAGCTCGCGCGGGCTGTATGGCTTGGCCATATAGGCGGTCGCCCCCGCATCCTTCGCCTTCTGGTCGTCGCCGCTGAGTGCAAACGAGGTAATCACGATGATCGGAATAGCGGCGGTCTTGGGCTCGGCGCGAAGCTGGCGCGTCGCGTCCAGTCCGGACATCTTGGGGAGTTGGACATCCATCAGGATCAGGTCGGGAACCTGATCGAGCGCCATTGCCACCCCCATCTCGCCGTCCGTCGCCTCAATCAGCCGGTAAGCGGTCCGCGCCAAAAGCTGCCGCACCATCTTCAGGTTAAACTCGTTGTCTTCTACGTAGAGAACCGTCTTGCCGCTCATATGACCTCTTCATGATTCATGCGCAGAGGGATGGCAAAGAAAAAAGTTGATCCCTTGCCCAGTTCGCTTTCCACCCAGATCCGGCCGCCGTGCAATTCCACGAATTTCTTGGTGATGTTCAGCCCGAGTCCGGTCCCGCTGAACTCCCGCGTGATGGCCGTGTCTACTTGTTGGAATTCCTCAAAGATGTTTTCGATCTCTGCCTTAGGTATGCCAATTCCATTATCCGACACGCGATAGAGCAGGTTGTCTCCTTGCTGCTCCACCCAGACCGCCACGCGTCCGTGCTTGCTGAATTTCAGCGCGTTACCCACCAGGTTCATCAGACATTGGGTGATCCGCTTTCCGTCGCCCAGCGCCAGCGGAATATCGTCCTCGACCGCGGCGACGAATTCCAAACCTTTTTCCAAGGCGAGCGATTGGAGCGATGTGCGAACGGTCTCCACTACGTCCTGAACCGAATACTCCGCCAAAACAAGCTCCATGCGACCCGCCTCGATTTTGGAAAGATCCAGCACGTCGTTGATCAGGCGAAGCAGATGCTTGCCGTTGGTTTGGACATCCGTCAGAGGCTCCCTCAGGTGGGGCGGAACCTCGCCGTAGATCTCGTCGAGCACCATCTCGACAAAGCCGAGGATCGCATTCATCGGCGTGCGCAGCTCGTGCGACATATTGGCGAGGAAATTCGATTTTGCTTTGCTGGCTTGCTGGAGCTGCTCGTTCAACCTCTGCAGTTCCACCGAAGCCCGATGCTGGCTCTCGTAGAGACGGTGCAGCTCCTGGCTCATGTGGTTCATATGCGCCGCCAGCGCGCCGAACTCGTCGCGATTTGGCACGTTGATCGTGGCCGCAAAGTTTCCTTTCGCCACCTCGCTCAGGAAGCCATGGGCCTTCTGGACAGGTAGGATAAAGGACCATGAGATGACGAACCCTAACAACAACGCCACCAGCATCAAAGCCGCCGCGCTGCCCGCCATCAGGATCAGCGTATTCCGGTTTGCCGTGGCGACGCTGGCGCGAAGGCGGTCCATCTTGTTCCGCTCGCGCTCGACCAACTGAGTGACGAACTCTTCGATGCGCCGATAGAGAGGATACTGCTTGTTGTGCTGCAGTTGCATCGCATCTTCGACTTTACCGTCGCGAACAAGGTTTGCAATATCGGCCACGGTGGTCAGCGCCTCTCCCTGGGCGGCGCGGATCCTTTGGATCAGCTCCACCTCCTCGGGTTGAGCGGCCTTCTCAAGGCGAGCCAGCGTGTTGTTGAATCGGTTGTTCTCGCGAAGAATGTTTTCGACCGTCGCCTCGCTTCTCAAGAGCAAAGCCATGGCCGTGAAGTTCATCTGCATGGCCAGGGCATGCTGGATCTCTTGCGACCAGTGCACTCGTTCGTGAGCCTCATCCAAGAGCTGGCCCTGACTGGACATTTTGGAGATGGTCTGAAGGCTCATGGCGCCCATGCCGATAACCAGCAAAGTGACGAGGAGAAAGCCGGCAAGCAATTTTGCATGAACCGAGGCCTTGATCGCCGCCACCCAGCGCACCAGGCGTCCCAGCGGTGAGCGGGTCAGAAGAAAATGCACGATCCTTTCTTCCCAGCCGGCCGGCACCGGAGTGGAGATCAAGTCGCTGTCAGGAAAAGTGATTTCTTGTTTTGACACGTACCTACTCTGGGGATCTAGCACGAAGCTAGCAAAGGCCGATCTACTTCGTCAAGGTCGCTATCGCCGTGGTGAGAGCGTGGCGTCACGCCCCGTCTTTGCCACGCCGCAAAGCGGCGGATTTTTCAACCGCACGAAGAGCTGAGGGCCGGAGGCAGGGGAGGAAGGGTCGCGTCCTTACCTATAACATTCACGCGGGTTCCGAATTAGACACTCACGTTAGATACTTACCTTGGAAGTGTTGAACAGAACGACTCCAGGAAATTTTGTCGCGCCAAGACTCAGCCTAAGGCTGATCAGCCGCAAAGTGTTTGGCTGAGCCAAGGCGCAAAGCTAAGAATATTTTTCGAATTCTCCGAACCTTGGCGCCCTTTGCGCCTTTGCGCGAGACACGTTTTTCCGATCTCTTCTTCATCCGAACATTTCAAATATCTTTGGCTAGTCTTTCTAAACAATCTTGGCAGAGCGACGCCACTCGAGCTTCGCCACCTCTGTCCGGCTCCGGCGCATCGCTCGGTCCCGCAACCATCGTCGTGGTGAATTTGCTTTTCTCCGATACGGCAGGTCTTGCCTATTCTTGCACGTGGCGATCTTTTCCATCGCGGATCCCGCAACTATCGACGGCCCCAACCTCCCGCGGACGAACACTCCTTATCACCGGGTGACCGCGAGCCAATCGCGGCAGTCCCAGTCGAGTAATCGCTCCAACTGCCGGATCTCACACTCATAGAGGTCTGCTAGGCGAGATCGGGCCGCGACATCCATCTCGGACGTGTACGAGTGGGCATTGACAACCTGGGGCTCGACCAACTGCCGTCGGACACCCAGGAAGTCGAACACGCGATCTAGGCTCTCCTGAGGCCGGGTACGCAAATTCTCGGTTTTCAGAAAAAGGGTCTGCTCGCGAGGGAAAAAACGCCAGAGACGGCGAATCTGCTCACAGTAAAAGCCGCGGTCGGTGTACGAATATATGCGATGTTGCAAAGGCAGGGCCGCACGACAACGTTCAGTCTCTTGAGTCAGAGCATCCGCGAAGCTGAGTTTTTCGAACCCGAGCTCGCACTCCATGTTCCACTGTGAGAAGGCGCGCTCAATCGGATCCCGTAGAAGACATATGAATTTCATCCGCGGATTGTACTCCCACACTCGCCGGGGAGCGGCTTCCCAATACATGGTGATCGGTGTCGCCTCGCCGAGCAACTGCCCTCGCCGCGGCGTGAAATGTTTGTGAAGATCGGCATAATTTACTCGGTTTCTTTTAAAATTCTTTTCGATGTCGAAGAAATGCGTCTCCTTGATTTTGGCCAGGCAGATCTCCGGGTGAGATTGTAGGTAAGCGAACAATGCAGTCGTTCCGCCTTTCTGTGTGCCGGCTATTAAAAAGTCAACAATCGCCGAACCTCGATTTCCATTTCTCTGCGGATCGAGATCGGTCTCGGTTTTCCAACGGCGGCGGAAAAAGAAATTGACTGCTCGAGGAAGTTCAGGCAAACGCAATTTTATCCCCCTTAAAAACCTGCGGTCAACGCGAAACCTCACTTGGGCGCTATAGAGTGAAGCCTTAACGTGGGCACCCGCTGGGCCGAACTAGTGTAGTGTCCCAGAAATCTCTTGACCATCGAGGCTGCATACTTTCAGGCTCCAACAGGGGTGGGACTGAAGCCCGTGGGCACAGGAACGCGAAGGTTTCGCCAGGCTCAGGCGTGAAATATCCCACTCGAAGGGGTCGGGGTGGCGGCCCTCAAGCCACCGGCTCATTGACCACGGGTGCAAGGCCCGCCCCTGTTGGAGCATCTTATGTAAAGAAGCGTTAGGGACAGTACACTAGCCACTTCTCCAATGCTTTTCGGTACAGGTCCATGTTCCGGCCATGAAACGCTTCGATTTCATTTCATAGAGCTGAGCAAAATAATCAAGATCGCCCTCAGAGAATTCGTCTTTGCTCTAAAAAAATATTTGTTGTCGTCCGCTGCTGGTGAGCCACTGCGAAGCCCAGGTGTCTTGGAGCTTATACGTTACTTGGTTCAGGTCAGGCTAAACAGGGTGGGTAACGTGGATTGGGTTAGCAAAAGCTAAATGTTTTTTCATAGCTCCGTTTCTTGTAAAATAACGAGTGTCTGTCGAGATAACATTTTCAGGGTCTTACCACTCTGGCGGGGGCACCATAGGCAACAACATTATCTGGGATATCATCCACAACAACAGAGCCGGCTCCGATTGAGGTCCCGGCGCCGATGGTCACGCGCTCTTTAACGGTTGTCCCAATACCAATCCAGGTGGCCCGTCCAACTGAAACTTTTCCGCCTAAATGAACACCGGGGCAAATATGCGCTCCGTCCTCGATGACACACTCATGATCAACGCTGGCACACGTGTTGACGATAACATTTTCACCGAGCTTTACGCCCGGATTTATGACTGCTCCAGCCACAATTACGCTGCCAGAACCGATGATAGCGTCATTAGCAATTATTGCTTGGGGATGAATCGCAGTAACTAGACTAAAGCCTTTCTGACGTACTAGGCGGGAGAGTCTAAGCCGTCCCTCGCTATCCCCAAAGGCAAATGTGATTTTGCCCACTCCGGATTGCAGTAGCTTGTCGAGTTGTTCCTGTCCCCCCAAGACCGCGGCTCCGCAAAACCTCCTGCCCCGACGATCCGTATTTACATCGTCAAGAAAACCAACAATTTCATATTCATCACGCAAGCGGATGATATCCGCGACCACCATCGCATGGTCTGAAGCGCCCCATAGGACTAAGGATTTGTCTGTTGTCACTATCTTGCCGAAAGGAACCTCTCAGAAGACTTTCGCTTGCAGCTATGACCTCGGGCGATCCGCTTCTGTCACATATGGGAGCATTACACGAGGAACAATCTCTCCAAGCCACGAGCTATTTTTCCAGAACACCGCATAGTCACTCGCTCTGTCCTCATCTTTATGAAGCGGTCGTTTGTAAATGAATTGCAGCTTTCTTTTCAGCACGGCGCAGGCTGGGCGCACGGATTGCGAAGATATATCGTCCACAACAATAAACCCATTCTTTCTTAGGAGGGGTAGGTGCAATACTATGTCCTTCGAACTTTGGGGTCAAGCAAACCTTTTCGATCTGTCTACCAGGGTCGATACAAGAGTTTTCTTGGGCAGCACGATGATCACCTATTGATAGTGCTGAGCTACATCGAAGCCAATCCGCTACGAGCTGGCCTTGTCACCCAAAGGCGCAGGACTGGAGATGGTCGAGCGTTGGAGTCTCGGCATCGTGCGAGGCAACGGGGCTACTGGATCGCTGGCCGTTGGATCGTCCACAGAATTGGTTGGAGTTGGTCAACGATGTAGTGAGTGATACGGGGCTGCAATCTCTGCGCACAGGTCGCGCCTACGACTAAATCTCCGGCACCCGTCTCATTTTGAACTTTTTCCTTTTGGCTTGCTCCAGCACATAGCGGCCGACGGCGAGGTCCTCGTCGGCGATGCCGTTGGATTGGAAAAAAATCCGTTTGGGGCGGGGGTGCGGCGCGCCGTGGCCCACGACGTGGTCCAACGGCACGATGCTGTCCCAGCGCAGGATGCCGAATTCGGAAGCCGCGATGAGATCGCCGCTGTCGATCCTGGCGGTCGGTAAGTCATCGGTAACGATATAATTCATATGGCGGATGAAATCTATGGAAACCTCATGCTTGACCGCCGCGTTGGCGCCGATGGACGCGACCAGGACTTCCTCTTTGAGACGCGCGCCAAGCGCGACTGGTATTGCGGAGTCCGTTGAGACCACGAGGATATCGGCTTCGCCCTCCGCCTCGCTGACGGAAGCGGCCTCGCGCCAGTCGGCTTTGACGATCTTGCTCATCTGCTTAATGAAAGCTTTACGTCGTTTTGGGGTGCGGCCCCAGACGACGACGCGTTCAATGGGACAGGCGTGGGCGATGGCTTCCACTTGAAACGTGGCCTGCCAACCGGGACCGATGACGCCCAGGGTATTGGTGTTGCTCGGCGCGAGATATTTCGCCGCTACGCCCGTGGCGGCGCCGGTGCGCAGGCTGCTCAAATAGCCCATGTTGATGATCGCCTGGATGCCTCCGCTGCGGCCGTTGTAAAGCGTTATCGTATTGGCCTCGCCGGCGTAGGAGCGCAGGCAGATGAGATCATAGTCCGCATGCCACGCGGCCATCATGTTGAGCTGTTTTTCGCTGCCCTTGAGCCGGCGGCGCGGGACGCTGCGCACTTTGCCGGCGGCGCGGTCGTGAAACATCTTATCGACGCATTTTAGCGCAGTCGGCATATCGATCAATTTGCGGGTTTGCGGTTCGCTAATGATTAACGCCATGGTTCAGAATCCTCCAGGGGTTCTATAGCCTAAGGGTAAGTTCCCGGCAAGGCGTAATAAGTCGGCCTGGCGCGCGTCTAATGGTCGATGGGCCTTGACCATTAGTTCAATCGGTCTCAAAATAGGGCTACTGTGTCCACGGATTAGCTGCTCGATGCAAGGCGATGCCCTCGCCCTTCGAGTCGCCTTGCTCGCTCAGGACGGCCCCTCGATTTCCTGGCGAAATCCCGAGCGAGTGGCCGTAGGCCATCGCCGAGGTCCGAGTCGAGGGATCGATGGACGCAAGAATGACGAGGGGTTACTCATGGCGGAGACACTACGATTATGTCCTCACTGTGCCAATAGTATCGACATAGGGGCGGCCAAGTGCCCATACTGCAGGGTGGATCTCAAATCTGCCGCGACGCCGCAGTGGCCAACGCGGGAAGGAGAATCTGTGGCTTCCCAACCGGCGCCCAAAGGGTCGCGCGTCTCCATGCTAACAAAAATCGTACTGGTGGTCGGTGTTGCGGCCCTTGCGATGGGCGTTTATCTCGTCGTCGGGCAACGGGGACATAGCGAGTCCCAACTGCTGCTGGAGGAAAAGCTCAAAGAGCTGCAAGAGAAAGAGCAGAAGATTTCAACATTGGAAGCCGAAGCAGCAAAAACCCGCCAGACGCTCACCGAGCAAACCGGGCAACTAAGCGAGCTAAAAGCCAAGCTCGAAGAAAGCCAGAAGGAGTTGGCTTCGGTGCGCGTGCGGCTCGGCCTGACCAACCGGGAAGTGGACCGTCTGGCCTCCAGCCGGTCTCAGCCCGCGCGGCAAACGGCTTCGCGACCGCCCGATCCGGCCCCCCAGCCCGTACCGGCACCAACGCGCCGGGCGGCGGAAGCCGGGGTTTACGAAACCATCAGGGCGACGTCAGTGTACGAAGATCCGTCAGGGTCGTCGCGCGTGCTGTCGCAAATCGGCCCGGGAACACGCATCAACGTCGTGCGCTCCAACGGCGAATGGCTTGAAGTGAGGTCTAAACAAGGCAATCCGCCTGGATTTATTCGCCTGGATGATGCTAAATTCATCGGCAGAGCAAATTAGCCGTCGTCTGCCGATTTTCTAGCCTCCCAACGCCAGAAGTATTTTCTGCCTACCTTCTGCGTCCCTTGCCAGCGCTCTTTCGCCGGGAGATGAGAGATCATCGCCGCGGCGCGCTCGACAAGGAATATTGATTTGCAAGAACCTGTTACGCTGGAAGAAGGCGCCGCGGTCGCGGCAGTTCCGCGTCGTTTCCGGCTGAGAACGTTCTCATCTCTGCGCCACGCCGACTACCGCTACCTTTGGACCGGCACGTTGTTCATGAGCGCGGGGCAATGGATCCAACAGGTGACCCTTGGCTGGTTACTCTATGATCTAACCGGATCTTCGGTCTTGCTCGGCATGCTTAATGGGATCCGCGCCTTGCCGTTTCTAGTGGCGAGTCCCATCGCCGGAGTCGCCGCCGATCGCATGGATCGACGGAGACTCATTCTCACGACCCAATATATCCTTATCATCACCGCCGTCAGCATGGGATTGCTCGTTGCGTCGGGCTATCTCATGGTTTGGCATCTTTTCGCCTTCACCGTGATCACCGGCGTGACCTGGGCATTCGTCGATCCGGTGCGGCAAAGTTTAGTCCCGGCGCTGGTGCCGCGGGAAGATCTGGCCAACGCGGTCGCGCTCAATTCGGCCGCGTTCAACCTGACCAAGGTGATCGGTCCATCTTTGGGCGGAGCGTTGATTGTTTTTTCCGGCGCGGCGGGCAATTTTTTCGTGCAGAGCGCGGCCTATGTGGGCGTGCTGATCTCGGTCTATTGGATGACGATACCGCCGACGCCGCCGGAGGCGCGCCGCTCCTCGGCCCTCGCCAATCTCAAGGAGGGGCTCGTCTACGTCTGGTCCAACCCGGCGGTGTTCGCGCTGATGACTGCTGCGTTGGTGCCGAGGATCTTCGCGGTGCCTTACCAGACTCTCATGCCGGTGTTTCAGAAAGACGTGCTCAAGGTGGGGCCGGAGGGACTGGGAATCCTCTTGGCAGCGCCGGGACTGGGCGCCATGGTGGCGGGGCTGATGCTCGCGACGCTGGCAAACCGGGTGAGACGCCAGGGTGTTTTGATGCTCGTCAGCCTGGTCGCGCTCGGAATCTTCTTGAACCTTTTTTCTTGGACAAAATCGTTTCCCCTGGCGCTCTTGTCCTTGGTCGCTGTCGGCGGCTGTCAGGTGTTTTACATGGCGACGACGAACACTATGCTCCAGGTAATCGTTCCGGACCATCTGCGCGGGCGGGTGATGAGCATCTACGCGCTGGATCGCGGGCTCATGCCGGTGGGCGCTTTCATGGCGGGGGTCAGCGCCCACCTGGTTGGCGCGCCGGCGACGGTAGGCGGCATGGGACTGTTGGTAATTTTGTTGGCCCTGCTCGTCGCATGGCTTGCGCCGGTGGTGCGCCGCTTGGGCCTGTCATCCAGGGGTTGACTTAGCGCTCACTTCGTTCCTAAGATTTTAATGTATCCGGAGACTTCTGTGGCCTATCAGGCGATTCTAGGGATGTTTGTTATCCTGTTGCTCGCCGGCAACCGGGCGGAGGGCCAGGGAGTGCGCGCGACCACCACCGCGCCAGCCCCGAGGAGCAGCTCACAGGCGAGCGTTGCCTCGATATCCCAACCACCGCCGATTTCCCGGCATCACTTTGATTCGACTGTGAAATATCAAGGACCAACGTCTCTCCGTCGGGAGTCCGGCGCTCTTTTCGCAACGACGGACGCGCCCCCGATCAATCCGGGTCAGCGTATCACGGCCGTTTCTTCGTCGGCTTTTGCGATCGGGACGCCAGTAATGCGGCAGCGCCGTCGGGTGGTCGAGCCCCGTTTTCATCCGCATTCTCATTTCCATTTTCACGGCTACAGGGAAATCGTGATTATCGAAGTGCCGCGCTACGTGGACGCCGGGGCTATTCCACAGGTCATACCGGGGTCAAGCTGGGCCGAGCCAGGCCTCTATGCCGATCCTTCGGCGAACTCGCGCACGCGCGAGCCGGGCCAATTGGCGCCCTTCGATCCGACGCCGCAGGAAGTCGTCGACAGAATGCTGGTACTTACCGCCGTGAAGAACGGCGACGTAGTCTATGATCTGGGTGCGGGCGATGGGCGGGTCGTTATCGCGGCGGCGAAAAAATACGGCGTGAAAGCGGTGGGCTTCGAGATCGATCCGGGGCTCGTCAAGCTCGCCCGTGAAAACGTCCGGAACGAGGGCGTGGAAAGATTAGTCGAGATTCGCCAGCAGGATTTCTTGACCGCCGATTTATCTCCCGCCACCGTGGTGACTCTCTATCTCTCTTATGACGGCAATCTTGCGCTCAGGCCGCAACTGATGCGGCAGCTCAAGCCCGGGGCTAGGATCGTTTCCTACACCTTCGACATGGGAGACTGGCAGCCGAAAATCGTCGAAGCCTACCGCGATGCGGCGGGGGAATCACACGCTTTGTATCTTTGGGAAATCGGCGCGCCGGTGGTTTTTAGCGACGCCCGGCGCTAAAGCCCCAGTTCAGGAAATCATAGCCGGTCTGCGCTAAGCATACGCGCCGCTGCGGAGCTACCGTTTGTAGCGCCCCACGAGTTAGGCCTCAGCCAAGACATGGCCTTTGATGGCGTCGAGCAGTGATTGTTTGGTCGCGCGGGGCTTTAGACCGGCCGGCGCGTCCAAGGCATAGAGCTTGAAAAAATAGCGGTGCGGCGGACCCGGAGGCGGACAGGGTCCGCCGTAGCCGACTCGGCGAAAATCATTGGTTCCCTGCTTGGCGCCGTTCTCCAGGGTCTCGGTTTTTGCAATCCCTTCCGCCAATTCTCTTGTTTCCGCCGGCAGATCGTAAATCACCCAGTGAACCCAGGTACCGACCGGGGCGTCCGGATCATCCGCGATCAGCGCCAAGGCCCTCGCACCCGGCGGCGGACTATTCCACGCGAGCGGCGGGGAGACATCATTGGCGTCGCAGGTATGTTTTTTCGGAATATCGGCACCGGTTTGGAACGCGGAACTTTGGAGCGCCATAGCGCGTACTCCCTTGGGCTCGGCTCCGTAAAGCGCTGACGCCAAGAGAGCCACCGACAACACTACGTTGCCAGCGACGGAAAATGGTCTAACGACGAAAATCGGTGCCTCTGCCGATCCGCTCGTCATGTGAACGACAATAACAAAACGCGGCCGGTTCTTAAATTCCTATGTTAGTCGATGAGAGATCGGCGCGGGGGCGGTGCAGTTCAAGAGTTTCATCTGTCTGCGGTCGGCGGCCATGGGTCATTTGCAAATGGGCCGAGTTTGTTACCGCTAGTGTAGCGTCCCAGAAATCTCTTGACCATCGAGGCGGTATACTTTCAGGCTCCAACAGGGGTGGGACTGAAGCCCGTGGGCACAGGAACGCGAAGGTTTCGCCAGGCCCAGCCGTGAAAAAGCCCACTCGAAGGGGTCGGGGTGGCGGCCCTCAAGCCACCGACTCATTGACCATGGGCGCAAGGCCCGCCCCTGTTGGAGCATCTTATGTAAAGAAGCGTTAGGGACACTACACTAGCGGCGGGATTGCGCCTCGGCAAAAACCCGAATCGGCAGGATCATCATATCGCGGCCGGCGAACTGGAGCCGCTGCTGCAAGGTATTGGGCGTGTGATTGTGCAGCAGGCGGGTGAATAACGTTTCTTTTTCAAAGACGAGCCTGCCGCTGAAGAATACCGAGCGGGGAAACTCCTTGCTCACCGACTCGCAAATCTCTTCGAGCTCGGCGATCAGGTCCACACCGAGGGCGCAACGGTACTCGGCGTACCAGCCGAGACAATTGGCAAACTCGACGAAGCTCCTTAGGTCTTCTTCCTTGGCTTTTTTCAGCCTCTCAATTTCCTGGTGGCCTTTGAATTGTCCGGTATCGATGACGCCGACGGAGATAACGACGACGTTCTTAAAATGATTGGGAAAGAGCCGTTGAATATTCAGCAGCGTGTGCACCGCGATGCCGTCAAAATCGCGCACAATGATCGCCGCGGTGGGCGCGCTTGGGTTTTTTAGCGGCACCGGCTCTTTGAGATTCGGCTGAAAGGGGATGTTGAGCAGCGTATCGTCCAGCCTCTTGAGCGCGCCCCGCACCCGGTCGTAATGAGCGCGTATCCCTTGGCAGAGGACCACGAAGGCCAACGTGACCAGCAGGGTGACCCAGCCGCCCTCCGCGAACTTGGTGGTTACAGTGACGCACAGGATGATTCCGGTGAGCAGCAGTCCGAAGCCGTTCACCAGCATTTTGCGCCGCCAGGGGAGTTGCGTTTTTCTTTCGTCCCACCAGTGGCGGCACATGCCGAGCTGCGACAACGTAAAGGTAAGAAACACATTGATGCTGTACATGACGACCAGGAGTTTCACCGCGCCGTGGCTGTAAAGCAAAAAGGCCAGCGATGCCAAGCCCATGAACCAGACGCCGTTGCGCGTGACCAATTGGTCGCTTAAGTGGGAGAGCCGGTGCGGCGCCCAGGAGTCCAGTGCCATATTCGAGAGCACCCGCGGGCCGTCGAGAAAGCCCGCCTGGGCGGCGACGATCAGGAGCGCGGCTTCCGTGATCAGAATAATGATGACCAGGGAATTCGTGGCCGCCGATTCGGTGCCGAAGAACATGCCGAAGATGCCTGAAAAAAGACTGGCGTTGAGCGTCTGCCCCGGCTCATGTCTGACTTGGTTCAAGAGGTAGCAAAGCAAAATTCCGCTCGCCGTGAATGCGAGCGAAGTGGCCATATAGAGCATCGTTCTCTTGCCGGTCTCGACCCGCGGTTCCCGGAGAATTTGCAGTCCATTGCTGACGGCTTCGATGCCGGTATAGGTTCCGCCGCCCAGGCTGTAAGCGTGGAGTAATATTGCCAGGGTCGCCAGAAGCCCTAATCCCTGCACGTCGCCGGCGACCTCCTGGTAGGAGTCCGCCACTAGGGTGGACATGTCGCTCAGATGGGGCACGACGCCGAGGACGATGGCGGCGATATGCATGGCGATAAATCCCAGAAAGATCGGCAGCATCACCATGACCGATTCTTTCACGCCGCGCAGGTTGAGCAGAATCAACGTGAAAATCAGCAAGACTTCCGCGAAGATTTTGAACGGCTGGTACGACGCCGGCAGAAAGCTAAAAAGCGCATCGGCGCTGCTGGCGATCGATATCGTGATCGTCAGCATATAGTCGACCACCAGAGCCGAGCCGGACACCAGACCGGCTTTTGGCCCCAACAGCTTGGTGGCGACGAGATAACCGCCGCCGCCCGTCGGAAAAAGCTCGATAATCTGCGAATAGCTCGCCGAGATGACGAAAACCGTGACGGCCATGAGTATGGCCAGCGGCAGCGCGAGATAAAAATGCTGCCCCAGAGCGAGATAAGCCTCTTCCGGTCCGTAGGCCGACGAACTCAATCCGTCGGCTCCCAAGCCGACCCAAGCGAGGAACGCGACCAGGGATATCTGGTGAAAAACCTTGGGATCGAGTGGATCTTTGGGTTTGCCGAAGAGGAGTTCTTGAAACGAAGCGCCTTGGGTCGTTGCCACGTTACTAGCCTGGATTATTCATGGTCCCGAGTAACGCGACAACATAGGCCGAGGCGTAAACCCCTCCGGGAGAAGGCAATGGGCCTGTACCTTGAAGTGGATTGCGAGCCGCTCATCCGGAGCAAACAGCAGTGAAAACAAGTAACCGCGTGACCAAGCGTGAAAAAAGTCAACGCAACTGTTCGTCTGATGCCTTCTCCCTCCAGGCTTCACCCCTTGGCCTCTGTCTAATATGAGTAATGCGCGCTAGGTCTCACTTGATATCAAAAATGATCGGCGATGTTAACCTCCGCGTTGGAGCCTGTCGGGCACCGGGTGTTCGGGAGCAAGCTGCTGAAGATGCCGCGCTTGCGCCCATGGGTAAGTTCCTCTAGCATTGAAGGAATCCGCCTTCGGCGATCCACCCACTCGGGCCGGCGCTGGTTAAAGTTAATCGTGTTTTCACGCTCACTGATGAAAAAGGCCTTCAAGTTATTCATTTTTCTCGCTGCCTTGTTCGGGCTTTTTCTGCTGATTTCTTTCCTGGCATTTTATCATTTGCTCAGCGTCGGTGAATTCCGCCGGTTCTTGATTGACGAAATCGAGCAAAACACGAAATTCAAGGTTCAATTGGGAGAGGCTAAGCTGGAGGTGGGTCGAATTCTGGGCGTCGGTTTTCATGACCTTGCCCTGTCCGAACCCGACGCCGTCGCGCCAGTGATCACCGCCGAAAGAATTACGGCGCGCGTCGCGCTGATGCCGCTTCTACGCCGCAAACTGGTCTTTTACGAAATCCGTCTCAATCAACCGGGCGCTCAGGTGGTACGGGACAAGAACGGGAAGATTCCCTTGCTCGACCGGCTGTTCAATCTGCCTTTTGTCAAGAGCGCTGAGCGTCAATTCGTTTTCGACCTGCGGGCGCTGAAGATCACCGGCGCCAAAATCGATTTTCTCGACCATTTCCTCGAAGGAACGGCGCGCTCCGCACGGCTGGAAAATCTCGATCTGAACCTGGCGCGGCTGCGCGGCGCGGCGCTGCGCGATTTGTTCCAGAGCCTGGTGCGCGGCAAGCGTGATCAGCCGCAAGGGGTGGCATTGGAGTTCGAACTTAAGACCGCGGTGGCCGCCGAAGGCAAGGAAGCCCGACTGCGGGCCAAAGGCACGATGATTTTTCCGACCGAACCCTTGGAAATCGACCAGGCGTGGTGGAATGCGAACGCGCAAATGACGGACCTGCCGGCGTCGCTGGTTCAATCCTATGCCGGGAGCCGCCTGCCGGTAAACTCTTTAAGTGGGACTTTGGACGGACGGTTTTATTTGGAAGGAAACCCAAAACAAAGGCTCCAGGCGAAGGGCGAAATTTCGTTCAAACAGCTGGCGATCGACGCACCGGAACTTTTCTCGGCGCCGCTCAGCCCCGGTGACGGCCGGCTTGACTTGGACGTCAGTTGGCAGCCGCAACAGTGGGAGCTGTCGCGCGTCAATCTTCGCTGCAAAGACCTGCAATTGGCGCTCACCGGCGCGCTGCGCGCGGCGGACAGCGAAGCTCCTCAGTTGCAATTGATTGTGACCGCGCCGCCACTCGCCGTCGCCGCAGTCAAAAAGTATCTGCCGCCCAAGTGGATCGCCGCGGCGCATGCCGAACGCTTCGTGGCGGCCCTACAGTTTGGGAATGTCAAGTTGAACCGGGTTGAGATTAACGCCCGTCTCTCGGATCTCCGCGCGCAAATAGCGAAGGGCGGCTTTGCCGACGCAGTTTCGTTGGACGTCGAGTTCATGGACATCGCAGCGAATCCCGCCGGTGGGTATCCGCCACTTCGAGGTTTTCAGGGCAAAGCGATCTTGGAGACGGGCCTGCTTTCGTTCAAAGAGATCAGCGGCGATTTCGGACAAAGCCGGTTGGCGAATATCGACGGTACCTACCGCTGGTCCGGCGCGGACCAGGGCGCGCTGCACCTGCACGCGCGCGGAGAGGCGGATTTCGGCGAATTGCGCGAACAGGCGCAGCAGGGCTTGCTGCCCGCTCAGGTGACAAAAGCCGTCGCCGGAATTCAGGAATTGGCTGGCAGGGGAAGTTTCGATTTGGCGGTGAATCGGACGGCGGAGTCGGTGCCGCTGATCGAGGGCAGGATTACGCTGGACGGCGTGCGGACCAGGTTGAATGATTTTCCTCTCACCGAGGTGCGCGGGGAGATCGCGCTTACACCGGCGGAGATCAAGGCGGATAAAGTTCGCGCGCTGCTGTTCGGCTCGCCGGTGCAGATCCAGTTGGCGCTTAAAGACTACACCGATGATAACGGGGCCTTTGATCTGACAGTGGAATCCGCGGGCATCAGGGCGGGGGTAGTCACGCGATGGATGTTATCCAGCGGTTCTTTGCAAGACCCCGGCATGGTGCGCGGCTCGGTTCGCTACCGGGGAGCGTTAGGGACTACGGAGGGTAGGAAGCTTACCGGCAATCTCGATCTTGCCGACGTGCAGCTCGCCGTCCGGCCGCTGCTGCAGCCGCTCAGAGAACTCAACGGGCGGATCTCGATCGACGACGCGGGCGTCGATTTTCAGAATCTAAAAGGACTGCTCGTCGGGCTTCCCGCCGGTTTTAACGGCCGCTGGCGTTTTGCCCAGAAGCCTCAACTTCTGTTCGACTTCACCGCACCGAATTTGGATCTCAGCTATTTTTACTCCCAACTCAATCCCGAGGCGACTGAATTCTACGCGAACCTTCAGGGAGTGGGTAAGCTTACGCTCGGGCAGGGGCGCATCAAGGCGTTTCAGTTTTCCGACCTCAAGGCCGATGTCACGATTGACCGCAAGGTCTGGCGTTTGGGAAACATCGTGGCGCGCTCTGCCGGTGGCTCCCTGCAGGGCTCGGCAACCTTTACGGATCAACCGGGCATCCTGGGAATTTCCGTCGAGCCCAGGATCAAAGGCGTGCCGGTGCAGGGCGTTCTGGACTGGTTTGAAGCGGGAAAGGCCGAGATGACCGGCAAAGTCGATCTCACGGGCAAGTTGGAGTGGAGAGGAAAAGACGCCGCCGAGCGCAAGCGCAGCGTCGAGGGCTCCTTCAATTTGCGCATCGAAGATGGAACCATCGGGCGGATGCGCATCCTGGTGCAACTTCTCAACTTGTTGGATTTGTCGCGCTGGTTTACCTTGCAAGCGCCGGACCTCGGCAAACAGGGCATCCGTTTTCGCGCCGTTACCGCCGACTTCAAGGTGACCCACGGGGTCTATGCAACAGAGAATCTGGTCGTCGACAGCGACGATCTGCGCATGACCGGCCAGGGAAAGATCGATCTGTCGAAGGATGAGATCGACTTCATCGTCGCCGTGCGCCCCTTTGCGGGGATCGATACCGTCATCGGCTACATCCCTTTGATCGGACGGAGCGTTGCCGCCATCAAGAACTCTTTTCTGGTGGGAAGTTTCAATATCAGAGGGCCGATCGAGGACCCGACCATCACTCCGGCGCCCTTGGGTACGTTGTCGGAATGGTTTTGGGGAGTGCTGGGTATTCCGAAAAATATCATTGGCGTGGGCGGCGAGGGGAAGAAGGACGCCGCGCTGCAAGAGCCGTCCAATGAGCCGATCAAGGAGAGCGCCCCGCCGCCCGCCCAATGAAAGCCGAGATGGTCATCTACACGCGCAAAGATTGCTGCCTGTGCGACGAGATGAAGACCGTAATTCATCAAGTCGCCGCGCAGACGCCGCTGGCGCTTGCGGAGATCGACGTCGACGGTGCGCCGGAGACCCAAGAAAAATTCGGCAACGAAGTGCCGGTGCTGTTCATCAATGGCCGCAAAGCGTTCAAGTACCGGGTGACCCGCGGGGAATTGGAAAAAAAACTGAACGTGCAGCGCTGGCCGCCGCTCGGGTTTTCGCCAAAACGCCAACCAGGAGGATAAACCATGTCAAACCGATCGCTGCTGTGGATTGTCATGTTGGTCATCGTGAATTTTGGCGCGAGCCCGGCTTCAGGCGCCGACCGCCTCCTCGGCGTTCAGTCGGCCCGGGTGATGTCGCAGTCGATGCCGTGGATCGCGCAAGAGACGGGGATCTTCCGCAAGTACAACCTGGAGTTTCCACTCGTATATATCGGCTCCTCGCCGCTCGCCACTGCGGCGATGCTCGGCGGCGACGCGCAGATGATGATCGACGGCGGACTGGGCACCGTGCGCGCGGTGGTCCAGGGTAATAACGAGCTTGTATTCATCGCCGGCATAAAGAACTATCTGACCCAGAGCATCCTGGCCAAGCCGGAGATCAAGCGGCTGGAGGATCTGCGCGGCAAAAAGGTCGGCGTCACGCGGATCGGCAGCACGACGCACTACTTCGCTCTCCAGGCGTTCAAGCGGCGCAATATGGAGGCTGGGCGCGACTACGTGATGATCCAGACCGGCGGCGCGCCGGAGATGCTCGCCGCCCTGCTCTCGGGCGCCATCGAAGCGGGCACCATGACGGCGCCCTGGGACACCCGTGCGATAGCTGAAGGATTTCACTATGTCGTGTTCGGTCCTGATCTGCGCCTTCCCCAGGTGGCGGTCTCGTTTATCACCCGGCGTACCTTGATCGCGCGCAGCTCGCCCGTCATCGCGCAATTCATGCGCGCCATGGCGGAGGCCGCCAAGATCTTGCACACGGACAAAGAAGTCACCTTCAGGGTGCTCGGAAAATACCTGCGCGTTGACGACCGCAAGATCTTGGAAACCGGCTACAACGCTGAGATCAAAGCGCTGGAGCCGCGCATGGAACTCAAGCTGGACGCGCTGCAAGCGATACTCGACGACGTGGCGCAAGCGGACCCGCGCGCCAAGCAAATCAAAGCCGTGGATCTCTACGACCGCCGGTTCTTGGACGAGATGGAAAAGAGCGGTTTCTTCGAGAAGCTGTGGGCTGGGACGGTGATTCGATGACCCACGCGCCTTCCTGTTGACGCCCTCGCTGTCGATGATGACCGCGCGAAAACCGAAGGGCCAAATGGGGTGCTTCGGCTGGATGACTCTGCCGCCGATTGTTCGGGCCGCGAGAAGGCGTCCAACGCGAAGACGCCCTAGTGCGATTCAAACTTTGACAAACCCTTCGGGGTGAGCCTACCGAGGCGAAGGCAATAGGCCTGTGCCTTGACTCTGTCCGCAAACTGACGGTGGTGGAGCAGGGGGCAGGGGATGATTTTAAACTTCTCGCCAAGCACCGAAGAAGTCATTGGACCCTTACGGTCGGATGCCTTCGCCTCTCCAAGCTCACCCCTCGATTTGCAGTGTGTGTTGGTTTTTCCTTGGCCCGTAAGTTATCCGGGCTAACCCGTTCTTCACTCGTCCCGTTCCTGGCGCCGCCGCGGGCGGTCCGATTGTTTGAGGATTTTCTTTCTCAGGCGCACCGACTGCGGGGTTACCTCTACCAGCTCATCCTCCGCGATCCACTCGATCCCTTCCTCTAGGCCCATTTCGCGGTGCGGCGTGATGATGATGTTTTCGTCGCGGCCGGCGGCGCGGATGTTGGTAAGCTTTTTCTCGCGGCAGATGTTGACGTTCAAATCGACGTCGCGCGAATATTCGCCGACGGCCATGCCTTCGTAGACGCTAGCGCCGGGCGGAATGAAGATGATGCCCCGCTCCTGGAGATGAAAAACGGCGTAGGGCGTGGCCGTCCCTTCGCGATCCGACACCATGGCGCCGTTGCTGCGCGCCTGGATTGCCCCATGCCATGGCGCCCAGCCGTTGAAGAGCGCGTTCATGATGCCCGTGCCCCGGGTATCGGTGAGGAAGCGTGAGCGAAAGCCGATCAAGCCGCGCGACGGCACGGAGAATTCCAAGCGCACGCGGCTCGACCCCGCGTGGGTCATCTTGGTCATTTTTCCTTTGCGCACCGCCAAGAGCTGAGAGGCCACGCCGATGAAGTCCTCCGGGATGTCGATCACCAAAAGCTCCATCGGTTCGTGCAGCGCGCCGTCGATCTCGCGGGTGACCACGGTGGGCTTGGAGACCATCAGTTCGTAGCCTTCCCGGCGCATAGTCTCGATGATGATCGCGAGCTGGAATTCGCCGCGGCCGGTGACCTGAAAGGAGTCGGGCTGCTCGGTGTCGGCTATGCGCAGGCTGACGTTCTTTTTCTGCTCGTAGAAGAGCCGCTCGCGGAGCTTCCGCGAAGTGACGAATTCTCCCTCGCGCCCGGCCCAGGGCGAATTGTTGGCGCTGAAGACCATGGCGATGGTCGGCTCGTCGATGCGCAGGGCGGCAAGCGGGCGGGGATTTTCCCGGTCCGCAATCGTGTCGCCGATGCCGATGTCCTCGATGCCGGCGACGGCGGCGATGTCCCCCGCATCCGCGGAAGCAATCTCCACGCGCTTCAATCCCTGCCAGCCGTAGACCTGGGTCACCTTTACCGGTTGTTGCGTGCCGTCGCTGCGGCAAAGCGTGTAATTCCCAGCCGCGAGGGTACCGTTCTTGATCCTTCCGACGGCGAGCCGGCCGACGTAGTCGTTGTAATCGAGATTGTTGGCTTGGAACTGCGTCGGCGCCGCCGGATCGACCACCGGGCCGGGCAGCGCACTCACGATAAGCTCGAACAGCGGTTGCAGATTTTGTCCCGGCTCCTTGAGATCCCGGGTCGCGGTGCCGGCACGGGCGTTGGTATAAACCACGGGAAAATCCAGTTGCTCCTCGGTGGCATCGAGATCGATGAACAGGTCGTAGATCTCGTCTAGCACCTCGGCGACGCGGGCGTCGGGCCGGTCAATCTTGTTGATGCAGACGAGGGGCGGCAGCTTGGCTTCCAATGCTTTTTTCAGCACGAAGCGCGTCTGCGGCAACGGTCCCTCGGAGGCGTCGACGAGCAGCATGACGCCGTCGACCATGGCGAGGGTGCGCTCCACTTCGCCGCCGAAGTCCGCGTGGCCGGGCGTATCGACGATGTTGATCTTGACGTCGCGGTAGTGAATCGTCGTGTTTTTCGCCATGATCGTGATGCCGCGCTCGCGCTCCAGCTCCATGGAGTCCATCACGCGTTCAATGACATGCTCATGGGCACGAAAGATGCCGCTCTGACGAAGCAGCCCGTCAACCAGGGTGGTCTTGCCGTGGTCGACATGGGCGATGATAGCGATGTTGCGGATGTCGTCGCGGCGCGTCGTCGTGTTGGATGGCATCATTACTTTATTAGGGAGCGGTTGCGTGTTGTCAAGCGAGCCGTACTGCGTGCAGTGTTCAATCTGATTTCAACAACGTATCGATGTAGGGGCCTACGTGCCTGTCCTCCGAACGGGCAACCACATAGGGTTGCCCCTACAAATTTTGGCGAAACTGAACCACTACCGTCTTGCTCTCCAATTGCGCCGTGCGCGCGCGTTACCTTGCGATCACGAGCACCCTGGGTTATTTTTGATGGAATCATGAAGCGTTTGTTGCATTACGCGGGACGCTACTGGCGGCGTTACCTGGTCGGAGGCTTTTGTCTTCTCGGCACCGCAACCCTGGTCATGTGGATTCCCTGGTGGATCCGGGAAGCCGTGCGCATCATCGAGCACGGCGGTTCGCTCAGCGAGGTGACCGCGTACGCCGGCATCATCGCGCTGGCGGCGGTGGCTCAGGGAGTCGTGCGCACCTATTCCCGCGCGCTGATCTTCAACGCGGGGCGCAACGTCGAATACGATCTGCGCAACGACCTGTTTGCTCACCTGCAAAAACTTTCCCTCTCTTTTTACCATACCCAAAGGACCGGTGATCTTATGTCCCGGGTCATTAACGATATCTCGGCGGTGCGCGTGATGCTCGGCCCCGGCATTCTCAATTTCGTCAACGCCCCGCTTTACTACGTCTATGCTATGGCTTTGATGCTCTCCATGGACCTGCGCATGACGCTGGCGGCGGTGGCCCCGTTTGCGGTCTTGTTGTTCATGGCGCGCAAATTCCGCGGCGAGATCATGCGCTCCTCTCTCGATGTGCAACGCCAGATGTCGGTCCTGAGCAGCCACGTGCAGGAGAATTTGAGCGGCATGCACGTCGTCAAAGCCTACGCGCAGGAGGACGCGCAAATCGGTCGGTTTGCGGCGCTGAACGAAGACTTTCAGGCCAAGAGCCTGGTGCTGGCGCGCATGCGCGGCATCGTCAACCCGATCATGCAGGGCGTGAGCGCGCTCACGGTGCTCATCGTGATCTGGTACGGCGGCATTCGCGTCATGCGCGGCGATCTGCTGGTTGCCGATATCGTCGCTTTCATCGCCTACCTCAACGTTCTGGCGTGGCCCACGGCGGCCTTCGGCTGGATGCTTTCGCTGGTCGAACGGGGGCGCGCCGCGATGAAGCGCCTCGATGAGATTCTCGAAGCACCGCCGGAGATCACCGGCCCGCCGGCGCCGCTGCGGTTCCAGGGGCTAAAATCGGGAGTGGAGTTTCGCAACGTGTCATTCGCCTATGGACACTCGAACAACGGTCATGTCGCGCTGGATGACGTCAGTTTCACGTTGCCGGTCGGCAAAACCGTCGGCCTGGTGGGCCGAATCGGCTCGGGCAAGAGCACACTGGCGCAGTTGCTGCCGCGGCTGTTCGATGTGTCCTCGGGAGCCATTCTCATCGACGGCCAGGACATTCGCCGGCTGTCGCTGCACGAGCTGCGCCGGATGGTCGGTTGCGTGCCGCAGGACCCGTTTTTATTCTCGACCTCGCTGCGGCGCAATTTGGCCTTCGGCCGCGACGAGGTCAGCGACGCGGAAGTCGAGCGCGCCGTCGGGATCGCCAAACTCGATCGCGATCTAGAGACGTTTCCCCAGGGCATCGAGACCATCGTTGGTGAGCGCGGGGTGACGCTTTCGGGCGGCCAGAAACAGCGAGCGACCCTGGCGCGGGCTCTGGTCATGGACCCGCCGGTGCTGATTCTCGACGACTGTCTGTCGTCCGTCGACGCCCAGACCGAGGCAGAGATCCTGCAAGGTCTCAAAGCGATCCTGCGGGAGAAAACCTGTCTGATCATCTCGCATCGGATCTCCGCGGTCAAAGAAGCGGACGAGATTCTTGTGCTCGACGCCGGCCGGGTTATCGAGCGGGGCAGCCACGAGCAGCTCATCCGGCGCGAAGGCGTCTACGCCGATCTCTACCGGCAGCAACGGTTGAGTGAGGAGTTAGAGCGAATCTAGATGGCTCGAGCGCTACAGCAAGAGGAGATCCTCGGCAAGGCCTACGATTTTCGCCTCATCCAACGTACCTGGAAGTTTATCGTTCCGTACAAGCGGATTTTCTTTCTCGCCATGGCGCTGCTGCCGCTGCAGCAGGCGTTGGGTCTGGCGCAGCCCTACCTGATGAAAATCGGCATCGATCAATACATCGCCGCCCGGGACCTCGTGGGACTGCGCAACGTCGGGCTGCTTTTTCTCGCGGCCCTCATCGGTGAGACGGTCACGCTGTTTTTTCACTATTACCTGACGATGCAGGTGGCGCAGCGCTGTCTGGCCGATTTGCGCGTGGCCCTGTTTTCCCATGTGCAGAAGCTGCCGATGAGCTATTTCGACCGCAACCCGGTGGGGCGACTGGTCACGCGAATGACCACCGACGTAGACGTGCTGCAAGAAATGTTCTCCGCCGGCGTGATCACCCTGATCTCCGATTTCGTCATGGTGATCTGGATCCTCGGCATCATGCTCTATCTCAACGTCGGCCTGGCGCTGGTGTCGCTGGCGCTGATTCCGCCGATGGCGGTGGCGATTAATTTCTTTCGCGTCAAGGCGCGCCAGGCCTACCGCCGGATTCGCGAGCGCATCGCCCGGATCAACGCCTATCTGGGCGAGGCGATCTCCGGCATGGCGGTGATCCAGCTCTTTACTCGGGAGCAGAGGACGTATCGCGAGTTCGACGAGCTCAACGCCTCCCATCGCGACGCCTATCATCTTTCCAACCTTTACGAGGCGGCGCTCTACTCGATGGTCGAAGCCGCCGGCTCGGTGAGCGTGGGTTTGCTCCTCTGGTGGGGCGGCGGCGAGGTGCTTCACGGAGTGATCGGCATCGGCACGCTGGTGGCGTTTAACGAATACATTCATCGCTTCTTCGTGCCGCTGCGCGATTTCAGCCAAAAATATGCCGTCATGCAATCGGCCATGACCGCAGCGGAGAGAATCTTTCAACTGCTGGATACCCCGGTGTCGATCGAGAGTCCCAAAAACGCCGTGGTGCCGAAACCGTTTCGCGGCGAAGTGGTGTTTGACAACGTCTGGTTTCACTACCGGCCGGACGATCCGGTGCTCAAGGGCGTGTCGTTCCGCATCGAGCCGGGCGAGAAGGTCGCGTTGGTCGGGGCCACCGGCTCGGGCAAGACGACGACGATCAAATTGCTCAACCGTTTCTATGACGTGCAAAAGGGCGCTATCCAAGTGGGCGGTGTCGACGTGCGCGATTGGGATCTCCAGGTCCTGCGGCGCCACATCGGCGTCGTGCTCCAGGACGTCTTCCTGTTCAGTGGCGATATCCGGACGAATCTGGAACTCGGCGATAGCGCGATGCCGATGGAGCGGATCGAAAGAGCGGCCCGGGTTGCCAATGCTGAGAGCTTCATTTGCCGGCTTCCCGACGGGTTCCAATCCCCGGTGCGGGAGCGCGGCAGTAATTTCTCCGGCGGCCAGCGCCAGCTTTTGTCGCTGGCCCGGGTGCTGGTGTTCGAGCCGGAAATCCTCGTGATGGACGAGGCAACCTCCAGCGTCGACACGGAAACCGAGGCGCTGATTCAGGACGCTCTGGAAAAAATCATGCGCGACCGCACCTGCCTCGTGATTGCACACCGCCTCTCGACCATCCGCAACGCCGACCGCATCATTGTTTTGCACCACGGCGAAGTGCGCGAGATCGGTTCCCACGCCGAGCTGATGGAAAGGCACGGCATCTATCACCGTCTCTACCAATTGCAGTACGAGCGGGAAGCGTTGCAGCTCCCGCCCCACGACCATGCGCCGAAGATTCTCGGATAATTTCGCTGCGCCGGGAGTTATTCACCGCGCCGTTGCCGTATTCGGCTTAGCTCGATCGGCCGCCGGAAAACTCGCGTTGATCACGGTTCTCGCCGTTTTCACTTCGTCAACTCTCTCTGGCTGCTCGCCCTTTTACGTGCTGCGCGCCGCCTATGAAGAGGGGAAGATTCTGTGGCGGCGCGAACCGATCGCGGAGTTTCTTGAAAAGGCGGACGTCAATCAAGATACTCAGGAAAAACTAAAGCTGGTCTTGGCCGTGCGCGAATACGCGCGCGACGTCTTGAAAATGAACGTCGGCGGGAGCTATGCGAGCTACTCCTACGTCGACCGGCCGGATCTCACTTTCATTCTTACCGCCGCGCCCAGGACGGAATTGAAACCCTATACCTGGTGGTTCCTCATCGTCGGCCGGGTTCCTTATAAGGGTTACTTTTCCAAAGCGGACGCGGAGGACGCGGCGGCGGATCTTCAATCCGAGGGATACGACACCAACATTCGGCCTTCGGCGGCTTTCAGCACGCTCGGCTGGTTCGACGATCCGCTGCTTTCTCACCTCCTGCGCTACGACAAAGTCACCTTGGCCGAAGTCGTATTCCACGAGCTTTTTCACAATACGCTGTACGTGAAAGGCGCAGGTGATTTCAACGAGAGCGTCGCCAATTTCGTCGGCGGCCGCGCCGCCATCGATTTTTTTCGCGACCGTTTCGGCGCGAACAGCGCGGAGCACCAGAAGGCCATCCAGGCCTGGCAGGAAGAATTGGAATTTTCGAATTTCATCGAAAAGCTCAGCGAGTCGCTTGGCGAACTCTACGGTAGAGAGATTCCGCTCGAAGAAAAGCTACGGCTGCGCGAGGAGATCTTCGAGCGCGGTAAGAAAGAGTGGGAGGAACGCATCGCTGGCCGTCCGCCGCATCGCTTTCGCGGCTTCGCCAAACAACCGCTCAATAACGCGGTGATGATCCACTATCTCCTCTATCTCAAGAATCTTAAGCTATTCGAAGCGATCTACGATGCGAAAGAGAAAAATTTGATCAAGGCCATCGATGCGATTCGGGAGGCTGTAAACGAAGGCGGGGAGCCGTTCGAGAGAATCCAATCCCTGTTGGATAAGCGGCCGTTAGCTAGAGCGCCAGCGGTCTCGAATGTTTCTTCTTCGGCAAGGTAGACGTAAAACTTGCTATGGGCGTAGATGACGCCTCAGTAGTTCGTGTTGCAAAAATCAGATGCTCCATCGCCAAAATCGATATTGGCATACTCGAAATATACGTCGATGATCTGAACGGTAATCGAGACCTGGCGCGGACGAGAGACTAGTGACTCAGGATTTTATTGATGCGTCGTACAATTCAATCCTGAGGTAAAAGAGAGGTAAATTCATAACCAAGAGGTTAGGCCAATGTCACGACAATTCTTTGAGCAGTGCCTTGGCTTCCTTCAAATCGGCCGTGTCCAATCCCTCGGTGAACCAGCCGTAAATCTCAGCCAGCAGTTTTTGGGCTTCCTGCTGTTTGCCCTGCCTCTGCCACAGGCGACTCAAGCTCATCGCCGCCCGCAGCTCCAAAGACTTGGCGCTCTGGCCGCGCGCAATTTTTATCGCGTTCTGAAAACATGCCTCCGCCTGTTGCTCGTCCGCGGCACCCTGACCCACAAGTAATTCGCCCTTGATTCTGTGCAGCTCAGCTTCGTAGTAACGGCAGTCAGTTTGCTGCACATTGGTTAAAGCGTCGGTCGCTACTTTGAGCCCTTCCGCGATCCGCCCCGATTTTCTAAAAACGTCAGCCAGCAGGGCAGTATAATGGGCGATCCACCGCCCTGACACTCCTCTTGCATGGTCGGTCAGAACCTTAGACATCGGCGCTATGCCGGCCTCCCAATGACCGTCCTCGGCCAAAAGCCATCCTTGCAGGAAATTTGCCTGCGCCCGCCGAGGAGAAAACCCCTGCTCGGTCGCGAGCGTCATGCCCTCTTCGACTCGCGCCCGAACGGCCTGCCGATCACCAAGGTACTGATGAAACCAAGCGCCAAAGGACAAAGCGTTAGACAGGGTAGATGGGTGAGAAAGCTGGCGGGCCAGTGCCAAGGAGTCGTGGCTTTTTTGCAGGGCATGATCTGGATAGCCAAGCAGCCACAGCACCTCCGCCGCATGGTAACCACAGCAAACTCCAGGGTCATGCCCGCCGTAGAGAAAAGCATGGTGTTTGTGCTTCTGTGGATCGTACAGCGCAAATCCTTGCTCTAAGTGCGTCCACGCGGAGGTCAACTCGCCGAGACTACACAAGTTGGCCCAACATTCGTGGTGAGCTTCTAGCAATAGTGCTGGATCTTGTACCCTCTCTGCTAACGTCAGGAGCTGCCCGCCCAGTTCCCGCCCTACCCTCAGCTCGCCACGCGTATCGTGAAACCGTGCCAATCCCCACAACACAGGAAAAAGTTGAGGCGTTTCGCCCAACTGCTCGCACAGCACACGCCCGCGCAAGTAATTTTCTCCGGTTTCAGTTGCCGGAAAACCCCTCGTGGCAATCAACGCGGGTCCGAGGTCGACTCGGATATCGATGGTTTTCTCGATCGTTTGCTTCCCTTCGGGAAGATGTTTGATAACGTCCAACGCCTGCTCGAAGTATGCGATCGCCTCCTGAGCGGCGGAGCGAGCCACGGCTTTCTTGCCGGCCTGATGAAGGTATTCCACCGCCTTTTCCCACAGCTCGCCGCGGGAAGCGTGGTGAGCAAGCCGCTCGACATGCTCGCTAACGCGGTCCGAGTACAGTTTCTCCATCGCTTCCACGATACGAGCATGAAGCGAGCGGCGCCGCCCCTGAACCAGGCTTCCGTGGGCGACCTCGTGGGTAAGGGCGTGCTTGAATGTGTATTCGAGGTCGGGAAACAAGCGTGTCTCGTAAATAAATTCCGCCGCTTGAAGATGACCCAGTTCCCGTTTGAGATTTTCTTCCGATAGTTCGGCGACGCCGTGGAGCAAGGCGAAGGAGAAATCTTTGCCGATAACCGATGCGGACTGGAGAAGCTGCTTCGCGTCGGGCGCGAGCCGGTCGATGCGGGCGGCGAGCACGGCCTGCACCGAGGCGGGAACTTGGATGCTCTCGATGGGTTTGGCAAGCCGATAATTGCCCCGCTCGCCGGCAAGAACGTTCATCTCGACCAATGTTCGGACGCTTTCCTCCAGGAAGAAAGGCGTCCCTTCGGTGCGCGCAATCAAAAGATCCTTAAGCGGCAAAAGCGCGTGATCGTCTCCAAGCAGGGCGCTGAGCACCTCCCTCGCACTCTCAGGCGGTAACGGGTCGATACGAATTTGCGAGTAGTAAGTCTTGCTTCCCCAATTATGCTGATATTCCGGACGATAATTAACCAACAGAAGAACCCGAGCGGTCGGCAGGCTCTCAATCAAGCTGTCGAGAAACGCCTGAGTCTCCGAGTCGATCCAGTGCAGGTCTTCGAAGACCACCAGCAACGGCTGAACCTGACTTTCTCTAAGGAGAATACGTTTCACCGCTTCAAGGGTGCGCCGGCGGCGCTCGGCGGGGTCGAGTCCTTGCCAGGCATTGTCATCGACCGCCACGTCCAGCAGGGTCAACAATGCCGGTAGCGTGGACTTAAGCGCTTCATCGAGAGTCAGCAGCTTGCCGGTGACTTTTTCGCGGATCTCGCGCTGATTATCGCGGTCCTGAATTTTGAAATAAGCCTTGAGCAGATCGATGAGCGGCAAGTAGGGAGTGGCCTTGCCGTAAGATACCGACCCGCTTTCAACGATCAGCCAGTCGATGGTGCGATGGGAGTGAGTGAACTCATAATAGAGCCGAGACTTTCCTACCCCAGGCTCGCCGACGACGGCGACCACTTGGCCGTGACCGCCACGGGCATGTTCCAGAGTTTGACGCAGTGTTTCCATCTCGGCATCGCGCCCGACAAAGCGTGTGAGGCCGCGGGTAGCCGCTGCTTGCAGTCGAGTCCGTGCAGCGCCAGCGCCCGTAACCTCATAGACCTCAACTGGCTCGCTTA
>Ga0214473_10001614_pt1 | contig 29358 bp, 19 predicted proteins | sample RVTome_7_FD_203509 | JGI IMG/M metagenome (GOLD analysis project Ga0214473, IMG submission 203509) | Soil microbial communities from uranium-contaminated site in the Upper Colorado River Basin, Wyoming, United States - RVT98D197 | ecosystem: Environmental > Terrestrial > Soil > Contaminated >...
GAGCTGACCAACCATTTAAATCCCCTTGTTGTGGTTTAACTTTATGTACCACAACAAGTTAATAAACTTTATCGAATTTTGCGAGAAAAATTATACAGCGATTAAATCAAAGGTTTCAGATCGTTAAATTCACAATTTGGCGAGAGGCTCTTCCAGGCGGTGCAGGCTCTTGGGATGTGTCCCTCTAACAAATGCTGTGCCCGTGTCTGCGGCCGGAGTGCGCAAGGCCGGCGGCTGGTTGTCCATCCGATTCCGCTGCCTGTTTACCGAAGTGAAATCCTATCGAGCGCCTTTCGATCGAGCCGCATGAGGATTTTTTTATTTTCCGCAGCCGGCTTACTGTTTTAACTTGTCCCAGGCAAACTGACTGTTCACAGCGCTCGACACATTCTCAAGGAGCTTAGCGTGAAAGCAACCGCCGCCAGACTGACTCTTGCTACCTGCCTGCTGTTTCTGACCGGCACAGCCAGCCTGCCCGCGCTCGAAATCCCGCTGACGGCCCGGGAGCTGGAAGGCTTCACCAGACGGGCCGAACCGGTGACGGTGGGAGTGATCCTGCCGCGGGGGGCGGCGGCCGGAGTCGAATCCTTGCGCGTCCTGGCCCCGGATGGCAAAGCTGTCCCGGCTCAGTTCGAAACCACCGCCACTTGGCCCGACGGATCGACCAAATGGCTGCTGGTCGACTTCGCGGCGGATTGCTCGGCCAATGGAACCGCGCGCTACCTCCTGACCGACCGCGCGGGGTCGGAGCCGCCGGCGACAAAGCTGTCTGCCACCGAACAGGACGAGGGTGTCGTGGTCAACACCGGGCCGTTCCGCTGCCGGCTGGACCGGAAAAACTTCAACCTGTTCGGGGACGTTTACCTGGACCATGACCGGGACGGCGCTTTTGCCGAAAATGAAAAAGTGAGCCGGGGAGACCGGATCGCGGCGGTGAGCCTGACCGATAACCTCGGCCGCCGCCTGTCTTCCGCCTGGGGCAAGGTGCAGAGCTTCGAGGTGGAAGCCAATGGTCCGGTGCGGGCCACGGTGGTGGTCAAGGGCGAGATTGCCGACCAGGACGGCCTGGGCCGGCTCGACTACACGGCCCGGCTCAACTTCTACGCCGGCACCGGTTTCGTCCGGGTGTTCTTCACCCTGGCCAACCACCACCCCACTTCCGTCCTTAATGACAAAAACGACGACAGCCACTGGATCATGGGCCGGCCGGGCAGCGAATTCTTCGACGACTTTTCTCTTTCCTCCCGGCTCGGTTTCGACGGCCCGATTGTCCTGTCGGTGGGCGACGGCTCCCGCGACCTCCTCGACCGGGTGGTGCTCACCGCCGAGGGTGGAATTTACCAGGAGTCATCGGGGGGCGAACACTGGTTCAACCGGATCCACATGAACCACGAAATGGTGATCCCCATGCAATTCAGGGGAGCCAAGGCTTTTCTCGGCGAGGTCGAACCCTACCAGGTGGACCGGCCGGATGCCTGGCTGCATGTGGCCGACCGCCGGTTCGGCCTGGCCGTGGCGGTGCGCTGGTTCTGGCAGAACTTCCCCAAGGCTCTCAGCGCCACTCCCGACGGCACAGTGCGGATCGGTCTCTGGCCCGCCGAATTCCCGGACCTGCACGAGCTGCAGGGCGGCGAGATCAAGACCCACGAGACCGCCTTTTTCTTCCACACCGGCCCCCAGGGCTCGAGCGCCGGCGAGAACCGGATTACCACCGTGATGGCCGCCTTCCATCATCCGCTGTTCGTGCGCGCCCCGGCCGAAAGCTACATCGCCGGCGGATTTTTCAACGATGCGGTCACCTATGACCCGCGGAGTTTCCCCGGCTACGAAAGGCTGATGCAGTGCGGGGTCAGCGCCAGGCCGCGTAACCTCATGTATGACATCGACGAGCACGACGAGTACGGCTGGCGCAACTGGGGCGACACCCCGGCCCGCAACGAATACGATGAATCCGGCGGGCCGCACACCGGACGGCTGGCCGCCAGCCACTTCAACCACGAGTACGACCACGGCTACAGCATGCTCTTCCACGGCCTGCGCACCCTGGACGCCGCCCCCGAGCTGGCCCATAAGTGGTGGCGGATCGCCGAACCCGCGCTCTGGCACGAGGCGGACATCGACGTCTACCATACCCGGAGCGATACAACAGCAGGCGGAGCTTTCAACGGCGGCAAGTTCGCCCACACCTCCCACGGGGTCGAGGTGGTCAACGCCAGCCACCGCGGCAGCCCCAGGCTCGGCTGGTGGGGCAAGAGGACCTGGCCCTGGGGCCAGGGACAGAGTCCGGAGTCCGGGCACTTCAACAACCGCGGGATGACCGCCCTCTACTACTTGACCGGCAACCGCACCGTGCTCGAAAGCGCCCTCGAACAGGCCGACCTGGTCTACTTCAAGATCACGAACGACGTCTTTGCCCAGATCAATGAAGTCAACCGGGATGCCGGCAACAACCTGCAGGTCCTGACCGATGCCTATCTGTTGACCTGGGACGGAAAATACGTGGCCGCCGCCGAAAAAATCCTCGACTCCACCGCCCCGGAAAAGCAGTGGTACATGACCGAAGAGGGCCGGCGCAGCAACCCGGACCGGGACGGAGGTGGTTTCTGGCAGCCTGCGCTCTGTATCAACGCCGTGGGCCGCTGGACCGACGTGATGGAGGAAAAAACCGGCAAGCCGTACGAAAAAGGAAGGAAGTACCTGGAGGCCTACGCCGATTTCACCAGCCGTTTCATGGCCGCTGGCCCCGAGCACGGGTTCTGGTCTACCTGGACTCCCAGCGGCAGGCAGCGCGGCGACCTGGGCCCCTGGACCTACCGCGTGGTGGACGTGCTTATGTACGGCCACAAGTACAGCAGCGACAGCGCCTTGCGCAGCCGCTGCCTGAAAGCAGCCGCGGATGCGTTCGAGTTCATGGAGCGGCGCTACCCCGGGCCGGAGCCGACCTACTACGACAGCAAGTTCCACACGATCCTGGCCGGCGGCGGCCACGAGTATACGTTTTTCAAGAAGAACGGAGGATGGAAGAGGTAAGGTTGGGAATGCAGGGTAAATCAAAGGGCGGCGGGTGCCGCCCTTTTTATTTGGCCGCCGGGCTTTTGTCCGTGATTTCCACTCCCAGCTTTTTTCTTATCTCATCCCGCTTTTCTTTGGTGGCGGCTCCCTTACCCTGTATCAGCTCGCCATAAAGCTCGGGCCGGCGCGCCGAGGTGTGGCTCCTGCCCAGGTTCAGCTCCAGTTCGGCCGGGTCGAGTTCGGCCACCACCAGGTCATCAGCGATCGCGGAAGTTTCAGCCAGCACTGTCCCGTGCGGGTCGATTATCATGCTGCCGCCGGTGCGCACCTCATCCTCGCCGTCCACACCCACACCATTGGCGAACACCACGTAAGTGCCGGTGTCGTAAGCCCGGCTGGGCAGCCATTTCCTGACCCAGGCCAGGCCCTTGGGCCCGGTGATTTCCCTGCGGATGGTCTCCGGGTCGGCCCGGCGGTTACGCCAGAGTTCGGGAGCGATTTTACCCATCCCGGCGCAGGGGATGTCGAACCCGCCGGTCTGATGGGGGGCGAACACGAGCTGCGCCCCCCGCAGCTCCACGATCCGCCAGTTCTCCCAGAGGTTGCAGTCGTAACAGATCAGGATCGTGGCCTTCCAGCCCTCGAGGTCCCAGAGCACGTACTCGCCGCCGGCCTTGAGGTACGGCGAGACGAAAGGATGCAGCTTGCGGTAGCGCACCACTTTGCCTTCGGGACTGACCGCCACGTAGGCATTGTACAGGCTGCCGCCCGCGCCACGGTCGATCTCCAACGTGCCGGCCAACACGTGAATATCATTGGCCCGGCTAATCTCCCTGAGCGCGCCCACTGTTTCCCCCGCGGGGATTTCAACAGCCAGGCCGGCCAGCTCCTCGTAGCTGAGAGTTCCCAGGTACATGTAGCTGGTGATGCAGCATTCCGGGAAAGCCACCGCTCGTGCTCCCCGGCCGGCCGCCAGCCTGGCGAAGTGCTCCACGCGGCCGAGGTTGTAGGTCTTGTCCCCGGGCCGGTGCTCCATCTGTACGCTCGCCACCTTGATTTTATCCATGACGGCTCCCTTTCTTAGTACTCTGGTTCGTAAGTTCGGTGGCGTATTTTCCAACGGTCTCACCGCGCGAGTTGCCAGCATGAAACCTGGATGGCCTCAACTTTTTGTCCGTAGAATGAGAGTCGCCGGAAATGTATGATTTTATGTAGGGGCGCACCCACGTGTGCGCCCGAACCCATGGCCGGTGGGCGGACACAGGGGTCTGCCCCTACGATAAGGATCATCGCGGGTAAATAATCGGGCGCAATCAAATGGGAAATACAATTGAACTTAACGCAACCATAGTTATGAAAACATGTACTTAGTTTTCAATGTATCATCAGCCAAAAAACTCTTCTTCCAGCATCAGGCACAGGCAGTGGTAGACCGGCAGGTGCAACTGCTGCACCTCGTGCACCGAATCGGCCGGCACCCGGATACAGACGTCCACCAGGCCGGCCAGGGCTCCGCCGGTCCGGCCGGTCAGCCCGACTGTGACCAGGCCCAGGGCATGCGCCACTTTTGCGGCATGCAGGATGTTCTTCGAGTTGCCGGAGGTACTGATCCCGACGAAAACATCACCGGGCTTGCCCAGCGCCAGCACCGCCTGGGCGAACACCAACCCGGGGTCGGCATCGTTGCTCCAGGCGGTGGAAAAGCTTACGAGCGATGGCAGCGGCACTGCCGGCAGGCCGCCCTGCAGCTTATCGGCCAGCTCAGCCCCGATCTTTTCCCGGGTATCCGCCGGCAGGGGTCTGGTGCTGACGAAGCCTTTGAGCAGCTCCCCGGCCCAGTGCTCGCAATCGGCGGCGCTGCCGCCGTTACCGGCCAGCAGCAGCTTGCCGCCGGCGCGGAAGGAAGCAGCCATAACTCCGCAGGCCTTTTCGATACTCTCCCGGCAGCCGGCAAGTCCGGGAAACCCGGCGGCCAGATTATCGAGCTGTTTTTTAACATCCATCCGGACCGGTATCCTTTTCTGTTCGGAATGAACCCCGGTTCCACCCGAACCGGACACGGTTGCGTTTGGCTGCAAAGACTTTCCCTGCATACAAAAAAATACTTCACCTGCCGCGAAAATCAATATTGTTGCCGTTCTGCATTGAAATATGTCCTGGTTTGTCTTATCTTATTCCAGCGTTCACGGCTGTTAAAACCATCAGGCAAGGACGGCGGCGCTGGGATGGAACCGGGCAGGGAGAAATACTTTTTCGACGGCAGAGAATGGGACTGGGAGGCGCTGAGCGCCTATCTCGACCGCGACTACGGCCGGCTGCACAGTGATGGGCGGAACCGGGTGAGCCGGGCCTTGAACCTGGTGGAAGGCCGCGACGTGCTGGATGTCGGCTGCCACGCGGGCCAGCAGGCGCATTATCTGGCGGAGCGAGGCCACCGGGTGCAGGGGGTGGACATCGATGATAACCTGCTCGAAATCGCCAAGCGCAAGTACGGCGGCCCGGGAGTGGAATTCGCCGGTACGGACGGCACCCGGCTCGACTTCGCGGACGGCTCCTTCGACTGCGCGATCCTGCTCGAAGTGCTCGAACACACCGAACACCCGCGCGGCCTGGTGCGTGAAATCCACCGGGTGCTGAAACCGGGCGGGCACCTGGTGGTATCGGTGCCCAATGCGGCCAGCTATCATACCCTGGCCCGTTCGCTTTTGTTGAACCTGAAATCCTATTATCGCAGAATGGAATCCTGGCCGGCGTTCGCCACGGACCAGCGTGACCATTACTATTACTGGGACCCCTTCACGCTCTACCGTCTGCTCAACCGGCAGGGATTCCGCTACGTGGACCATGCTTTCAGCGACAACCTGAAGCTGGTCAACGTTCTGGCTGGAATACTGCCATTCCTTCGGCGTATCTCCACCTGCTTTATCCTCAAGGTGCGCCGGGAAGGCTGACAGTCGCGCTTCGCCGGGCCGTATTTCAATCCCGAATGAAAGAGGAATCGCAATGAGCAGAATTACCGCTGACAAAAGCCGGATCAGGCAGCTTGCCGAACAGGCTGGCGTTCCCCTGGCCGATGCCGTGCTCAGGGCGCTCAAAAAAGGCGCTGACCGGGGTATCGACCAGGTCACCCTGCTGGCCGCCTGCCCCAACAGCGAGGCGGTCACCCGGGCCGCTATCCGGGCGGCCAAGGCCAGTGATGCGCCGATCAAGTTCGCCGCCACGCTCAACCAGGTGGACACCGATGGCGGCTACACCGGCTGGACCCAGCCGGAGTTCATGGAGCTGGTGCGGCGGGAGGTGGACGGATCCGGCTACCAGGGCCCGGTAATCGTCGCCCTGGACCACGGCGGCCCCTGGCTCAAGGACAAGCAGACCCTCGAAAAGTGGCCGCTCGAGCGCGCCATGCAGGGAGTCCGCGACAGCCTGGCCGCCTGTATCGACGCCGGTTACGACCTGCTGCATATCGACCCCACCGTGGACCGCGAATTACCGCCGGGAGAGAACATCAAAATCGAGACGGTGGCAGCGCGCACCGTGGAATTGATCGCGCACGCCGAAACCCACCGCCGCAGCCAGGGCCTGCCGCGGATCAGCTACGAGGTGGGCACGGAGGAAGTCCACGGCGGGCTGGCCGACCTCTCCACTTTCCGCAAGTTCCTCTCCAGCCTCGAAGAAGGTCTGGCCGGCCAGGGCCTGGAGGAGGTCTGGCCCTGCTTCGTGGTGGGCAAAGTGGGCACCGACCTGCATACTACTCTCTTCGATCCGAAAGTGGCCGAAACGCTGGTGGAGATCGCCGCCGAATACGGCTCGTTCATAAAGGGCCACTACACCGACAGCGTGGAAAACCCGGAAGCTTACCCCGCCAGCGGCATGGGCGGAGCCAACGTGGGCCCGGAATTCACCGAGGCCGAATACTTTTCGCTCAGGAAACTCTGCCTCACCGAAAACGAATTCCTGCGGCAGGGAAAGTTTGAAAGCGGCTCGGAGCTGATGCAGGCCCTGGAGGCGGCGGTGGTCAGAAGCGGGCGCTGGGAGAAATGGCGGCTGGAGGACGAAAAGGGCAAGCCGTTCGGCAAGCTGGCGCCGCTGCGACGGGAATGGCTGGTAAGAACCGGCTGCCGCTACATCTGGACCGACACTCAGGTGCTGAATGCCCGCAAAAGGCTGTACCAGAACCTTTCCGGCATGGGGATCGACGCCGAGGGCCAGGTGATCGATGCGATCGTGCACAGTATGCACAAGTACTTCGACAAGTTTAACCTGCGGGGCACGCTGAAAAGGATAGAGAAGGAACTGGAAACGGGATTGTGAAGCGCCCTCGGGAGTTCAGGGTATTATGAGGGGGATGGTCCGGGGACCGTCCCTTTTTTATAACCGGCACCGGGGAAATGCGGCCCCGTGCGCCGAATTGAACCGCTCCACCGCCCGGTTGAGCGCCCGGAGGATTTCGGCGTCCAGGTCATCGTTGTCCGCCAGACGCTTCCCCGCGGAATCCACCTGGCAGGGCACGTTGTTCACGTAATGCACCGGCAGGCCGTAATTCTCGTGTATGTACCCGGCGCCCTCCACTCCCCGGGCCTTGATTTCGATCAGGAAGACCTCGGGCGGGTTTGGGCTTTTCATCAGGCTGTCGATATCCGCCACCATCGCCGTATGGCGGGCCAGGGTGAAGCTGGTCTTGACGACCTTTACGCCGTACCGGTGCTCGAGCGCTCCGGCCAGGCGCTTTTCCACGTTCGGCGGCGCGGTGGTGAAGTAGGCCGCCCGCTTGCCTTTCAGGTTTTCGACCGCGGCCGGCTCACCGATCAGCTCCGGTTCGAAGCGCGTCCGCAGAATTTTTGCCTCCCGCAGCCGTCCTTTCAGCACTTTCTCCACCCGGGCCGTCTTTTCCGGCGAGGCGGTTTCCGGCTGGCAATGGGCCAGGATCACCAGGTCAGTGGTGTCCAGGCCGGGAAAATCTTCCAGCAATTGTTCATCGGTGTCGGCCGGGACGAGCATGAGGGTGCCGTCGATTTTCACCGGCGGGTGCTCCCCCCCGGACCCCTCGTGCAGGATGAAGTCGCCGGCGCAGGCATTGGCCGCCTCGATTCCCAGGGCCACGTTCGATACGGCGAATTCGTGGAAGTAGCCGGCCCCGGCCCGTCTGCAGCCGATCACGTACATTTTCGGCGTTTCCCGGCCCGGATTGGCCGTTTCCCAGGCATCCAGGTACTGGCTCAGGATCAGGGCGTCCTCGTAGACGTCGCTGGCTCCGTGCAGGCCGAAAGTCAGGAGCCGTTCGAGGAAATCCGGGCGGAAGCGCCGGACGTAGAGCTCTTCCAGTCCCAGCTCTCCGGCCGGCCGGCTGTCTGCCGGGACGTGGTGGATCGACAGTACCGGCGGGCTGGGCGGGCCGCCGCGTGAATGGGTGATGGTGATCGAGCTCCAGGGTGTGTGGAAGCCCCGCAGGCCGCTGATCAGGGCGGCCACGTAAACGCCGAACGCGGTTTTGCCCACGCGCTTGTCGGTGGCGTAGAGGCCCACGCTGGGCTTGTCGATCCCCACCTCGACGCGGCCCTCGGCGAATACCGTTCCGCCGGCCACGTAAGCGGCCCCGTAGCCCACCGCCACCTGGGCGAAACGGTTCATCAGCCGGCGGTTGACCTGGGGCGAACCGGAAAGCTGGACCACCAGGTCGATATCCCGGGCCGCCAGGGCCCGGTGCAGGCCCTCCACCGGGTCGGCTTTCCCGCTTTCGACATCGCCCGCGAAGATCACCTCCACCCCGAACGCCTCGGCAAACTCGCGGCTGAACGAGGCGGCGTCCTTCATTTTTTCCGTGCCGCCGAGCCAGACCAGCCGGATAGGCTGGAAGCCGAGGCTGGCGGACAGCTCCCGGATACCGCTGATCGAATTATCCGCCTTGTGCACCCCATCGATCAGCACCACCGCCCGTCGCTGCGGCGAATTCATCGGTGCGCCTCCTGCCAGGTATTCGCTGAGGTTGCCGGCCGGTCAGGTCTCTTCCAGTTCGGCGGCGGCCGCCCCGCTTATCTTGTTCTGCTGAATCAGCCGGATGATGAGGTCCTGTTCGCCGGACTTGAGATTGAGAAACTGGAGGTGTACGTTCCAGAGGTTTTTTTCGATCCCGCGCTCCTCGATCCTGATCACCTTACCCAGCACGTCGCTCATCTGGTTTTCCTCGCTCAGCGGGAGGTCGAAAGTCAGCAGGTCGTTCTTGTAAAGCTGGCGGCCGGTGATCACCAGCAGTCCGCCCCCGCCGATATCGACCACTTTTCCCTCGGACAGCTCATCCACTTCCTCGGTGCCAGGATGATAGCGGCTCTCCGGATCCTCGTTCCAGGCGAACCGGCGATAACGGATGGGGATGCTGCACGAAACCCGGAAGAACATCCGCGACTGCATCCGCTTGATCTTGTCGGCGTGCGCCAGGACCAGGAAGTATTCGTCCTTTTTCAATACGTCGCGCAGCGTATGTGTCTCGAATTCGTAATAGCCGTCGTCCGACCGGTTGAACGAGACCTTGACCGGATGATCTTTCTGCATGAGGAAGTAGGTGCTCCGGTAGCTGGGGTTGACCACCGTGATGGCATGGGCATCCACGTCCAGAACCGCCGAAGTGAAAGAGTAGGTGCGGTTGTTGAAGCTGAACTGGAGGGTTACGCTCTGGCCGATCTTGAGCTGGATGGTGCTGGTGATATTGCCGAAGTGGTAAGCCACTTCGCCGAAGAGCTTTTTGCGCAGGGCGAAGACACCGTCGAGTTGGCGGCGGGCCTGGGCATCGTGTTCCGACTTCGATACCAGATCGTGCATCAGGGGCCCGAACAGGCGGTGGAACTCGCGGATCGAGATAAATACCAGGCTCGGCTTGATCCTGGTTCTGCCGGCGGCGATCTTGGTGATGAGCTCGAGCTCGTTGCGGGTGAGTCCGTGCTGCTTGGCGGCCTTGAGCAGGGATTTGTGCTCTCTGAGCTTATTCAAAAACGAATGCAGGACTCCGGCGAGGACTATCAGTCCGATGGAGGCCAGGATGGTGATGATAAAAAGTGTCACATCCTCGGTACTGGGATGGGGCAATTGCATGCCCCTCAGTATTTCGCGAAAACTATCGTCCATCTGAGGCCGATCTCCGGCGAAGGCTTAGTACAGGTTTTCTTAAATATGGTTACGTTGCACTCAATTGAATTTCCCTGCGATTACGCCGAATCATATGCCTGGTGTTATTTCTATCGTAGGGGCGAACCCCTGTGTCCGCCCACCGCTGGCGGATCCAGGCGCACACGCGGGTGCGCCCCTACCTGAGATACTTTTTTGGGCAATGCTCGAATTGTGAACACAAAATTGAGGCCCTGCAAATATTATACGGCAACTCGCCCGCTGGAGTAAAAAACGTCCCCGTAACTGAGAATTAAAGCACTTAGTCGGGATGGCTGCCGTCATCTTCATGATCTACCAGGGGTGAGAGAATGTCAAGGTTTCCGCTGTGTCCCAGCGCCCGCAGGAAGCGCGAGATAATCAGCTCCTCGACCTTGCGGATTTCGCATAGCTTCATGTCCCGGCTGTCCACGCGGCCTCCGGCGATCATGTCGTGACCACCGGCGGTTCCCTTTCCCTTGACCAGTTTCAGCACCATTTTTCCGCAGCGGGCGCGCACGTTGCTGCTGCGCAGGCTGAGTAGGATGTGGTTGTGGTTCCAGCCGATCGCCAGCGACCAGCTCCGCCGCTCGAAACGCAGAAACAAGTCTGCCATCTGGTGGATCATGTCGGTGCTGTTGACCGCTCCCAGTCGCGTGACCACGATATTCTTGTAGAAGAAAGTGTTGTTCAGCGCCCGGCTCAGTGTCTTGAAGTAGTCGTGTGCCAGCAGGGGGTATTTGATGTCGGCCAGGGTTCGGAGGCTGGCCCTGGCGATCAATTTCTGGTAAGCCTGGACATCGGCGCGGCGGGCTTCCCGGCCCAGGTCCTGAGTTTCCGAAAGCAGCGCGTAGGACAGAGCGGTGGCCAGGCGGCTGTTTATCTCCAGGCCCGAGTGCTCAAGATATTCGAAGAGCATGGTGCTGGTGGCGCCGAGGTCCTGGCAGACGTGAGTGAATTCGCTCGGCAGCCGCTTATTCAGCGGGTGGTGGTCGAAAGTGAGCACGACTTTGGCTCCCGGCGGCAGCGAATGGTTGCGGGCGCCGGGCTGGGTATCGACCACGGCGAAGCGGGCCCCGGGTCCGATCCGCAGCTCATCTATCTGTTTCACCGGTATTTTCAGCAGGCGAACCAGCGCCTGGTTTTCCGCCCGGCCGATCTCACCCCCGTGAACCAGCGTGCTCTTGATCTTGAAATGCCGGGACAACAAATAGCGCAAGGCGAGCATGCTGGCCAGGGAATCCGGGTCGGGATTGTCGTGGCAAAGCACGTAGAGGTGCCGGACCTCTGCCAGCGCCTGGCTCATCTCCTCGAACTTACTCTTCAGACCTTCAATCGCCATGACGCCGCCGCGAGTTCTGAATTGAACCGGCTCGAACCTGAGAAATAATGGTTAAAATTAGCCGAGGGACCGCTAAAAAGCAAACATAACAGCGCTGCAGAAAACCTCCGGTCTGCCTCTGGGCCGCAGATTGCAAAGCCGGGCCGGTCAGCCTTGGCCAAACTTGCCTTTCATCCCGCCCGGAACTATATTGCTTAGATTATGGAGATTGCGAAAATCACCGTAAGTGCGGACACCGGGGGTGCGAACCCGAACCTCGACGCTCATTTCCGCACTTTCCGATGCGGAAAGAAAACCGTCGTCGCGGAGGCGATCCGAAGAATGAGAGACGGTAGATTTACCGCGATCTGGCTGGCCATCCTGCTGCTGGTGAGTTCGACTCTGTTTGCAGAGGATTGGCCTGGTTTCAAATCGCGCAGAGCCAGGCTTATCTCCGAGCTCAAGGGTGCAGCCGCACTGGTGCCGGGAGAGATGGAGCTGGAGCTGGCGAGCTTCCGCCAGAGCAACAATTTCTACTACCTGACCGGAATCGAGCAGCCCGACCTGATCCTCATCCTGTCGCCCGAGGCCCGGAGCAGTGAAACCCTTTTCCTGCCGGCCCGCAACCTGGACCAGGGTTCGCTCTCGGAAGCCTGGACCGGGGAGAAACTGGGGCCCGGCCAAAAGACCCAGGACGCGGTCGGGATCGCCAGCGCCCAGGAAAAAAGCACTTTCGAACAAACCCTGGCCGAGCTGGCGGGAAAAATCGACGTGCTGTACTTCGACTTCACCCCGTCGCCCCTGGACGGGCCGCGGTCGGCTGGTGAGGTGCTGCTGGAGAAGATCGAGAGGCGCTACCCGCACCTGGTGATCCGGCCTCTGTCCCGGCTGGTCGATCCTCTGCGGATGGTGAAAGATTCGGTGGAGCTGGCCGCCCTGCAGAAAGCCATCGACATCACGGCCGAATCCCTGCGCCACTCCATGCAGCAGCTGGCTCCCGGGATGTACGAATACGAGGTGGAGGCGCTGATCGAGTACGGTTTCCAGCGGCGCGGCAGCCAGAGGCCGGGCTTTCCTTCGATCGTGGGCAGCGGACCGAACACGGTGGTGCTGCACTATAACTCCAACCGGAGGAAAATCCAGGAGGGCGAGCTGGTGCTGATGGACGTCGGCGCCGAATACGATTACTACAGCGCCGATGTGACCCGCACCGTGCCGGTAAACGGCAGCTTCACCGACCGGCAGCTCGAAATCTACAATATCGTCCTCGCCGCACAGCAGGCAGGCATCCGGGCGGTGCGGCCGGGAATCACCCTCAAGGAGGTCCACGCCGCCGCCCGGAAAGTGATCGACGATGCCGGCTACGGCAAGTACTTCATCCATTACACCAGCCACTTTCTCGGGATGGACGTGCACGACGTGGGCAGCCGGGCCGATACGCTCGCCCCAGGCATGGTGATTACCGTGGAACCGGGGATCTACATCCCGGAGGAAGGGATCGGGGTGCGGATCGAGGATGACGTGCTGGTCACCGACCGCGGCAGCCGGGTGATGAGCGCGGCTGCGCCAAAAACTCCGGATGAGATCATCGCCATCATGCGCAGCAACAAGCGCACGGGTGTTTCCACCGGCCCCGGATTCTGAAAACGGAGCCCCAGGTCCGCGGAACTTTACCGGTTTACAGTGTATTAAAAGTGAGTGACGGATAAGCGAGCCTTCAGCTCCCGGTCCTCGTCCTCATGCCCGTTCTTTGACCTGAAAACTTTCGAAGCAGTAGAAATTCAATGGAAGTCTCGGTACAGAATGGTGGTATGAATCTGCAGGCCAGAATAAATGCTGCCGTCGACCTGGTAAAAGAGATACTCTCTAAGATTTACCGTTATTTGAACCAGGCGGCCGACAGAACCAAATTCGATTTCTTTTTCCGGCGGTCGTTGTTTCTCGCGGTAGTCCTCTTGTTTTTACTCAACGTCCTGCTCGAATCGCTGCTGAGACAGCAGGCGCTGGTGGATAATATGCCTTTCGAACAATATCCTCCCAACCTCTCCCCCCGCACTCTGATCGTACTCAACGCGGTACCCCGGACCAGCCTGAACCAGAAACGGGTCAAGGTGCCCCAGATCAAGGAAGTGCCCTTCGCCCTGGAGGAGATAGACGTTCCGAAACCCGAATTCGGCGCAATCGATTTCGGGCCGGACCAGCCGGTCGAAAATCCCGGTTCAGGCACCGGGGCCTCCACCGGGAAATTGCCCTACCGCAGGCCGGAGCTGCTGATGCTGGTTCCGCCGGTCTATCCCAAGGAAGCGGAGAAAAAAGGCATCGAGGGCACGGTGGGCCTGAAAGTGCTGGTGACGGAAAAAGGGACCGTGGACAAGGTGGAAATAGAGCAGAGCAGTGGCTATCAGGAAATGGACGATGCGGCGGTGAAAGCCGCCAAAAAAACCCGTTTCCGCCCGGCGATCAAGGATGGCGAGCGGGTGGCGATGTGGATCAATTACCCCATCCAGTTCGCCCTGACCAGGAAAAGCAACTGATTCCGGGCAAAGGGCGGCCAGCCCGGAAATTCCTTATCCCCTACCAAAATCTGGCACCTGTCTTGCAGTCATTTACTCCTGCCCGGACGACTTCTATCCCGGCCAGCCGCAGCTTGTGAGTTGGTTGACTTTTTCGGCTCAACTTCTTATATATAAGCCGATTGCAAGAATAAAGAAAAATCGCTTTGCAACGATTTCTTCAGTTCTTACGGTTGTCGGGGAAGCGGGTTACCAGCCAGCCGCCTGCCGTTTCCCGGCCGGGTGCAACCGTACGGACGAGGGTCCCTGCCCCCGTAGCGTTCGTTCTTCCTGAATTTATTCTCATCAGCCTGGGTAAAGTTCGCCCGTTGCCGCGGAGCCTTGCGGGTGGTAGATTTCATACAACGGCTATTTAACCAGACTTATATGTCCTGTATTCTGAATCCTTTGGGCGGTCCGGGAGAGAGGCTGTAATAGTTTCAACCTGAAAACATAAAAACGAATCCATTCGAGCTTTGAACAGGACAATCCAACCAGAGGAGAAAATAACATGGCTCTGAGCAAATTTATGCGTTCCGGCTTGCTCCTGACGATTGCGCTTTTCGTGAGCAGCTCGCTGCCGGCGCAGACACAGAATCCGCCACAGTTCTACGGCCAGATTACTTTTGTAGGTCCAGATTATTACACCCTCACCCCACTCACTCCACCGCCGGGAACGCCGACTTCATTCACAGTTCATTTCGGCCAAAATACCATATATACATACGATGGTGGCACTTCCGCTCCTCTGATCTTAAATGATTTCGTCATTGGCTTCGGGACTCCTCGCTCGGATGGTGGTTGGGACGCAAGTACAATAACAAAGGTTCCACCCAACACCGGTGGCGGCGGAACTCCCACCGAAATGCCTTTCAGTGGGACAGTCACCGCCGCGGGAACCGGCTATGTCGATATTATGGAAACGGGCGCTACTGCTTCAGTCCGCGTCACTTTTACCCTGCCAGTCCAGTTCGTAGTAGGGGATATCGTCGCCGGCACCGGAGTAAAACAGGCAGACGGCAGTATCATCGCTTCGCAGATCACGAAAACCGGCGGAGGAACCCCTCCTACCGGCGGCGGCACGGATACTATCCCGATACCACCGGGCGAAGTGCCTTTCAATGGTAGGATCACTGCCACCGGAACCGGCTATGTCGATATTCTGGATCTGGGCACAAATTCTTCAATCCGAATTTTTTATACGTTGACAATCCAGTTCGCGGTAAATGACATTGTCGCCGGCAGCGGGGTGAAACAGGCCGATGGCAGTATCATCGCCTCGCAGATTTCTAAAACCGGCGGCGGCGGAACCAATCCGCCTACCGGCGGCCCTCAGCCCGGCGAAAAGTTTACAATCGGCGGGACGATCAGCCAGCTCGGCAACGGTTTCTGCGTCACCACCTGGCAAAACCAGGAGACCAACCAGTCCGGGGTCGATACGCTGAAGTACGATATCACCACGCCCATTGTGGACAACAGCGGTAATGCGATCGCCCTGGCGGAGGGGCAGAACGTCCAGGCCGAAATCGAGATACAGGCAGATTTTTCCCGCAAAGTGCTGAGAATAATCGTTAACACCGGCGGGGAGCCGGGTGGAGGCCCTCAACCCGGCGAGATTTTCCAGATGGGCGGCCAGGTGACTTTTGTCGGCAGCGGCTTCTTCATCGCCCAGTGGAGCAATCCGGAAACCGGCGAGTCCGGGACGGATACGGTCCGCTACGATCCTGCCACGACCCCGATCGTGGATGAAAGCGGCAATCCCGCCCAGCTAACGTTGAATGTCGGCGCTACGGCGGAAATACAGGTTCAGACCGACGGCTCCCTGAAAGTGCTGAAAATCACCGTGTTCAGCGGCGGGCCTAAGCCCGGCGAGACTTTCCAGATGGGCGGCCAAGTGGCTTTTATCGGCGACGGCTTCTTCATCGCCCAGTGGAGCAATCCGGAAACCAAGGAATCCGGTACGGACACGGTCCACTACGATGCCGCCTCGACTCCGATCGTGGATGAAAACGGCAACCCGGCCCAGCTCACTGTGGGTGTCGGCGCCACGGCGGATATCCAGATCCAGACCGACGGCACTCCGAAAGTTCTGAAAATCACCGTGTTCACCGGCGGCCCCAAGCCTGGAGAGACATTCAAGTCCGGCGGCCAGGTGACTTTTGTCGGCAGCGGATTCTTCACCGTCCAGTGGACCAACCAGGAAACCGGCGAGTCCGGTACGGACACGGTCCGCTACGAGGCCGCCTCGACCCCGATCGTGGATGAAAACGGCAACCCGGCCCAGCTTGCGGTGGGTGTCCACGTCACGGCGGATGTCGAAGTCCAGACCGACATCTCCCTGAAAGCGCTGAAAATCACCGTGATGACCGGCGGCCCAGGTGGAGGCCCTCAACCCGGCGAGGCTTTCCAGTTGGGCGGCCAGATAACTTTTGTCGGCAGCGGCTTCTTCGTCGCCCTATGGGACAATCCGGAAACCGGCGAGTCCGGGACGGACACTGTCCGCTACGATCCTGCCTCGACTCCGATCGTAGATGACAACGGCAATCCGGCTCAGCTTGCGGTGGGTGTCGTCGGAATAGCGGAAATACAGGTCCAGACCGATGGTACACTGAAAGTTCTGAAAATAACCGTGCACACCGGCGGCGGGCCGAAGCCCGGCGAAACGTTCAATATCGGCGGCCAGGTGACTTTTGTCGGCGCCGGCTTCTTTATCGCCCAATGGATCAATCCCGAAACCGGCGAGTCCGGGACGGACACTGTTCGCTACGATCCTGCCTCGACCCCGATCGTGGATGACAGCGGCAACCTCACCCAGCTCACGGTGGGCGTCTTTGGCAGTGCTGAAATACAGGTCCAGACAGACGGCACTCTCAAGGTGCTTAAAATAACCGTACATACCGGCGGCGAACCCGGCGGCGAACCCGGCGGCGGACCTAAGCCCGGCGAAACTTTCCAGATCGGCGGCCAGGTGACTTTCATCGGCAGCGGGTTCTTCATCGCCCAGTGGATCAATCCCGAAACCGGCGAGTCCGGTGTGGATACGGTCCACTACGATGCCTCGACCCCGATCGTGGATGACAGCGGCAACCGGGTCCAGCTCACGGTGGGCGGCTTTGGCACAGCGGAAATACAGGTCCAGACCGATGGTACACTTAAAGTGCTTAAAATAACCGTGCATACCGGCGGCGGCGGCGGCATCAGCATCATTCCGCAGCCGGGCGAACGCTTCCATTTCCTGGGACAGCTCACCGCAATTAACGGAACCAGCCTGACTTTCACGCCGAGTGACACGGCCGCGCCGCTGAAACAGGTGACAGTCGTATTGACCTCCGGAACTCAGATTTTCTGGCCCCAGGGCCAGATTCTCGACCTGAACCTGCTGGCTGCCGGCGACGAGCTGGAAGCGGAGGGCGTGGTAACGGTGCAGGACCCGTTCACGATGGAAGCCTCCCGCCTGACCTACCGCAGGGGCACCCTGCGCAATATGATCGGCAGGGTAGTCGAGCTCACCGCGGCCGGGTTCACCCTTGAAACCCGCGACTCGACCGGCCAGACCGTGGTCCGCAGCATCCTGATAACCGCCGGTACGCGGATTGTGCGCGCGGGCACGGGTGAGACTGCCGCCCGGGCTGATATCATCCGCGACAGCCAGATTACTGTGTACGGCCGTATCGCCGCAAACAAGGAGGTTACGGCTATCGAGGTGCTCGTCTCCCAGCCGGAAAGGGTGGAAGTCGGCGGCAAGGTGATCGCACTCGGCAGCGGCAGCTTCACCCTGGAGTTCAGGGACTCCGAGAAAAACATCACCCTCAAGGGAACGATCACTTTCAGCGCTAAAACGGTCTGGCTTAAGATAGTCAACGACCAGCAGACTCCGGCTGCGCAGACTGATCTGGCGGTCGGTAATTTCGTCACCGCTATGGGAGTTCTTACCGGCGCGCTCTCGATGGTGGCCGATACTGTGGCCATCCAGTCGGTCGAAAAACTCGAAGTACAGAAGTTCACAATACTGGACGGTAAAATCGATAAGTCGGTATTCACCTTCCGTATCAACGAGAACGAAGCTAATCCGGCACAACCTGCTTCATACACGCAGGGCACATTCAACGTTTCGCCGGACTTTCTCAGCCTCAACGGCCTGGTGGTTCCCCAGAATGCCCCGGCGGACACCAGCCGGGTGGCGCTGAGCAAGATCAGCGGCAGTCCGGGGGTGATGACCGGCCTCTGGCAGGGTCTTAGCAACGAGGACGGCGGGATTTCCGTTTCGGCGGAGCTCTTCCAGAGCGGCACCTCAGTCACCGGCACGGTCACCGTGGGTGGAGAAATTCAGCAGGGCGGCACCGGCGGTCCGCAGGTGGGAGGCCAGATCACGCTCAAGGGCCAGGTCACGGAAACGGGCGCCGGCTCTTTCGTGCTCTCCTACCGCGACAATCTCAACCAGCTCCTGCAGCGTGCCGTACTGATTCACAGCGGGACGAAGATAGTCGACGTGACCGGCAAGATCCTGGCCCTGCCGCTCGACTCCCTGCGGCTGCGCACGGTCGATATCGCCGGCGTTCTGCAGGCGGACTACAGTGTCCTGGCCAACACGATCACGGTCACGGGCGGTGGCGGAGTCACCCAGCCCTCGGCCGATTTGCCGGTGATCGTCTCAGGCAGCCTCAACCTGACGGCCGGCACCCTGAGCCTCACTCTCGACGGCCGCAAGTTCGACTCCGGGGCCACCGGTAACGTAACCCTGCAGAGTACCGAATTGTCGTCGAGCGTCCTCAAGCTCACCGGCAGCCTGCCGTATACCAACGGCGGAGTCACCATCAATATCATCGTCAAGCCGGTGAGCGGCAGCTTCTCGGGAACCTCCAGCGCCTGGAACGGCAGCGCCAGCGCGATTTTTGACGGCAGAGAAAAAATCTGGCCCATCCTTTTCTCGTTCGTGCACGAGAAAGCCGGCCAGTTCTCCGGCAACTACCAGATCGGCGAAGGCCGTTTCCGCACCGATATCGTCCAACAGAACAACCCGCCGGTGATCGCTGAATTCGCGCCGGTGGCCGCGACGGAGAAGCAGCAGATCACGGTCCAGGTGCAGGCCACCGATCCGGACGGGGATTCCATCGCCCTGGCCGTCTCGGGAACGCCGATTTCCGGATCGACTTTCACCGACAACCGCAACGGAACCGGCACCTATACGCTCACCGTGCCGACCCTGCCCGAGGGCCGGACCGAGCTGCTGGTGAGCTTCATGGCCCAGGATAAACGCGGCGGCACCAGCAGCCGGGTGCTCAAGATCACCGTCACCAAACTCAACCGGCCGCCCGAGCTATCGGCCCTGACCGATACCGTGCTGGTCCTCGAAGGCAAGTCGTACTCGATCAGCCTGCCGGTGCGTGACCCTGACGGCGACAATCTGAAGTTTACCTACACCGGCCTGCCCGCCTGGGCCGCGGGGGCCTCCAACGTCGTCAGCCTCAATCCGCCGGCCGGAAGCGCAGGAGTATACAGCTTCAGTCTCAATGTCGATGACAGCAAAGGCGGCCAGGCCAGCCGGAGCTACTCTTTCCGAGTCCTGGCTCCCAACCGCAAGCCCGTGTTCCAGCCGATCACCGCTCTCGAGGTGCCGGCGGGCCAGGCGGTGAGCTTTACCATTCAGGCCACCGACCCCGACCCCGGTGACGTGCTCACCTATTCAGTGCTGCAGGTCGCGGGAGTCCCGGCGCTGCCCGTGGGCGCTACTTTCAACCCCGCCAGCCGGACGTTCAGCTGGTCGCCCAGCGCCCAGCAGAGCGGTCCGTTCAAGGCCGCTTTTATCGTCACCGACAGCAAGGGACTCTGGGACAAGCTCGAAGTCGGAATCTTCGTCGGGCAGGCCTCCCGGCCGCCGGTGATCCAGGTGGTCGACTCGGTGAAAGTCACCCAGGGTCAGACCGCGCAATTCACGATCGACGGCAGTTCCCCGGACAATAAGAAGCTCACTTTCTACATCCGCGACCTGCCGCACGAGGCGCAGTTCGACGCCGCCACCCGGATTTTCAAGTGGATTCCCGAATACTACCAGAGCGGCGTGTTCCGGGTAATCGCCGGCGTACAGGACGGCAGCTTCCGGACCGAAAAGGACGTTTACGTCAAGGTCGATAAGGCAGTGTTGGTTCCGACCCTGCAACCATTGCAGAACTTTAGCGTGGCCGAGGGTGGGCAGTTGCGCTTCCGGGTGGATGGAAAATACCCGGACGGCAAAAGCGTGGCCTTCGATACGACATCGCGGCTGCCCGTGGGCAGTACTTTCGACGTGGTCACCGGCAGCTTCCGCTGGATACCGTCCTATAGCCAGGCCGGCGCCTACACGCTGACTTTCAGTGTCACTCCAGCCGGTAGCGCGAAGCAATCCGTGTCGAACACGGTCACGGTGACCAACGTGAACCGCCCGCCCAAACTGGCCAACCTGACCAACGTGGCGGGTAAAAGCGGTCAGGCGATAAGCTTCACGGTGAGTGCCACTGACCCGGACTCCGGCGACGTTCTCACCTATGCGGCGGTAGATCTGCCCGCCGGCGCCAGCTTCAACACCGCGGTCAATCCGCCGGCCTTCAGCTGGACTCCGGCGGCGGACACCTCGCTCGATGTCAGTTTCACCGTAACCGACGCGGCCGGGGCCAGCGACAGGCGCCCGGTTCACATCGCGGTCGGCACGCAGAACCTGCCACCCGAGCTCGGGGACATCGGCGACCTGACGGTCAGTGAAGGAGATACCCTGGAAGTCACGGTCGCCGCTTCTGACCCGGAGGGCGATCCAGTGGTCGTCTTCGTCAATCCGGTTCCGGCCAATGCGGTCTTCGACGATGAAAACCTGACTTTCTACTTCCAGCCCGCCTATAACCAGGCCGGCATTTACAGCCTGAAGTTCATCGCCAGCGACGGCGCGCTTTCCACCGAAAAGGCGGTGACGATCACTGTCACCGATGTCGCGCTCGATCCGGTGATTTCCGTCCCGGCCAGCTGGACGGTGGCCGAGGGCGAGCATCTCGAAATCACGGTCAACGCCAAAGATGCAACCGGCCAGAAGCTCGAAGTGGTCTCCACCACCCTGCCCGAGGGAGCTTTAATGAATTCCCAGACCGGGGTCTTCACCTGGACTCCGGATTACGATGAAGCCGGTGACTACCGCCTGTCGTTCATCGCCAGCGACGGCAGCCGCCAGACGCAGAAGGACGTCCAGATCACGGTCACCGACCGCAACCGGCCGCCGGTGATTTTCGAGATCGGCGATCAGGAAGTGAAGGAAGGCGAGGTGATCAGCTTCGAGCTCGCGGTCAACGACCCGGACGGCGATGAAGTGACTTTGGCTATCGATTCGAGCCGCACGCCGTACATCCAATCGGTGGAGATCCGCAACAACAGCATTTTCGTCTTCAACACCACCTTATTGGATGATTCGTTGCAGATTCCATCCGCGATCTTCGTCATTACCGCGGACGACGGCCGCGGCGGCCTGGACCGGCGCAGGATCGCCTTCAAGATCATCCGGGAGAAGGACGTGGACATCTGCGGCCTGGCGAGCGGAGTTGCGTTCAGTTATAAATTCCCCGGCATGGGACTTATCCTCGACGTGAACAGAACAGGGACGGATTCAGTATGCGGCCCGTTGACCGGTTCGGAAGTGTCCGGCGAGCTGGGCGGAGGCCCAGGCGCCCTTCAGCTTGCAGCGGCCGGGGACCTCGCCGACAAATATCCGCAACTGAAACGTTCGAAGGACAAGGTGAAGGTGAGGCCGTTCCTGTCCGGCGACGGCACCACCGGCGGCGACTTTTACGGAGTGCGCCGCGGCTGGGGCCTCGACCTCTCCGCCGCCCTGCTCACCGGCCTGAATTCGCTGCAGTTCGAGCTGACCCTGAACTACGAGGACCGTGACATTCCGGCCACGGACATCCCCGAATTCAAGGAGGAGGCGATAACGGTGTTCGGGCTGAACCTCACCGGCAGCTTCGTCCAGATTCCCACTACGCTCGACACCGTGGCCAACACGGCCAAGGCCCAGGTGGACCTCACCCTTTACACCGACTTCACCCTGGGGGTGATCCTCGACCTGGTGCAGCCGGTGATCAGTAACACCACCAAGCTGGTCAACACCGCCGACGAACTGGGGCCTTACACGATCTCCGCGGTCATCGTGGACAACGTGATCGTCCAGAACGCCAAACTCTACTGGTCGCTCCAGGGAGGCAGCTTCACCGCGGTGAGCATGGTCCCCGACACCTCGCAGATCAACGGCTTCACCGCCTCGATCCCGGGGAAGAAGGAAGGCTCGACCATCCTGTACTACGTCACGGCGAGCGACGAGTCACACACGGTAACCGATCCGGCCTCCGCCCCGGGGAGCGCCTACCGCTTCTCGATCCTGCTGGACGGCGTCCAGGCGATCAACGCCGGCGATTCGAACAACGACGGCAAGATCGACATTTTCGACCTGCTGGACATGCTGCAGATGCTCAGCGGGAAGAAGCAGGCTTCGGCCGGCGCCGACGCCGATGTGAACGGCAAGGTGGACATCTTCGACCTGCTGGCCCTGCTGAAAAAATTGTCCGGCAAGTGAGGCAGGCCGGGAGTGAAAATAGAAAAGGGGCATGGCCCGCGCGGGCCATGCCCCTTTTTATCTTAGCTTGTCAGAAAGCTCAGAGCTTCCAGGACCTTACTCCGTCCTCCGGCTCGGTAATTATAAACTTGGGAGTAAGCCCGGTGGTGCTCCTGTAGAGGCTGCCCACCTTCTGCTGGAACTCCTCGATCCGGTTACGCGCCACCAGGTTGATCGTGCAGCCGCCGAAGCCGGCGCCGGTCATTCGCGCACCCAGCACGCCAGGCACTTTGCGCGCCATGTCCACCAGCAGGTCCAGCTCGTGGCAGCTCACCTCGTAGTCCACCTTGCAGCTTTCGTGGCTGGTATTCATCAGCTCGCCGAACAGCGCCATGTCCGGCTTCTTGAGCGCCTCCACGGCCCGCTGGACCCGGCGGTTTTCGGTGATGACGTGGCGGCAGCGGCGCCAGATCACGGGGTCGAGGTTTTCGCGGTTGACGATCAGGAGGTCCTCGCCCACGTCGCGCAGGCTGCGCAGGTTTTTGTTGATCGAGCTGAAATAGTGCCGGCCCCTCTCGCACTGCTTCTGGCGGGCGTGGTATTCGGTGGCGGCCAGGCCGCGCTCGACCTGACTGTCGGCGATGATGAACACCAGCTCGTCGACCGGGATCGGCACCGCCTCGTACTCGAGGCTGCGGCAGTCGAGGAACAGGCCGTGGCCCTTGAGGCCCATGCGGATCGAGAACTGGTCCATGATCCCGCAGTTGACCCCGACGAAATGGTTCTCCGCCCGGCGGCAGAGCTTGATCTGCTCCCACGGCTCGATCTCGAAGCCGAACAGCAGCGCGCAAGTCTCACTTACCGCCATCTCCAGCGAAGCCGAGCTGCTGAGTCCGCTGGCAATCGGCAAGTCTCCGCCAATCAGGGCCTTGAAGCCCTTGACCGGATAATCCCGGTCGATCAGCTCCTTGACCGTGCCCTTGACGTAGTCCGACCAGTGGCGGGTGCGCCGGAGGTCGTCCAGGCCGAATTCCACCTTCTCCCGGAAGTTGGCCGAATAGACCTCGACCCGCTGCGACCCATCCGGCCGGGCCACCATCCGGATACTGCGGTTGATGGCCGCCGGAAAGACGAAGCCGTCGTTGTAATCCGTATGTTCGCCGATGATGTTGACTCTGGCCGGCGAACGCACCGCCACTTCGGGCGCGGCGCCGAACAGCTTCCTGAAGGCGGCGATCTCGGAAAATTCCTGCTTGAGGGTTTGGGTAATACCGGTCATCCCTTGAGCCTGATAACAATCCGTGAGCCCAATAAACAAAAGGAAAATAATAGAAATCTAAGATAGAAGTTTATTTTAATAAAATCAATCTTAAACCGCTTGCCGCCGCCCCCGGCTGCCAGGAAGAAAAAAACCCCGGCCTGAACAGACCGGGGCGTTACCATACATCGGCCGGCGGGGAATCCGGACTCCGATTTCTTCGCAGACTGCGCCGTTTCAGAAGAAAATGTACAGCAGCACCAGCAGCTCCACCGAAAAGAGGAACGCGGCGCCGGTGACCATTTCCAGAAAACGCCAGAAACTCCTGCTCCTGAACATCGCCTGTCACTCCCTGAGGTAATGAATCGAAACGCATGGCTCCTGCCATCGTCCTTAAAAATGGCATTATCCGTGCCAGGCTCCTGCCTTCAGGGGAGCGCGTGGGATAGCCCTTTTGCTGGAGAGGCCCTCCCGCGGTGGGAGCCGTTCGTCGGAAATTGTTTCCCCCTATCGTTCAGAGCTTTCCCTTTCATCCCTTGACAAGTCAAATCCGCTTACCTTAAATTTTGCTTCGTTCTTCAGGATTACCGCCTTCCTGATAAAATAGTCCAATGGTATGGGCAAATGTTTAATCTGATAGCGCTTCTAATCGGCCTGGTTATAATATTCGCCGTCCTGGTGATGGGAATAAATGTCATCAAAAGACGCCGGCTCGAAATCAAGCTCGACGAGTACCATCAACTGCTGGAAAAAGCCCGGATCCAGCGCCTGGCGTACGTGACCGCACTCAACAATGCAGAAAAAGTCAACTTCCTGCTCGAAGCCACCGAAAACGAAGCCACTTCCCTCAAGACCAGGCTGATCGAGCAAAAGGCCGAGCTGCATAATATGCTGGTCGAGCTGCGTAAGACCCGGTTCAGCACCATCACTTCGAGCTTAGATCAGAAAATTCTGGATCAGAAGAACTTCGATTTCTACCACGCCTGGAAAGCCACCAACCGGCTCAAAATGCCGTTCAATCAGAAATACGCGGAAATCAAGTTATTGCGCGACCAGCATACGAGAGTATCGAAACTGGCGGAAGGGCAGTCCGAACAATGGTTTTCGCTGCGCAGGGTGACGATGGAAATGTACGGAGAGCTCAAGTCGGAAACTAACGTGCCGAACCCGCGGGAAGTCCTGCTAATGGACGCCGCTCCCTGATCCCTTTTCATCCGGAAATAAAAAAGCCTCCCCGGCCCGGGAGGCTTTTTCGTGTGGTCTGAATTCGCTTCACGTCCCGAAACCCGCCATCAGCAGGGTCAACCCGATCACCAGCACGGTTCCGAGCAGGCCGAACAGGAAGCCGACCGTATCTTCCCTGTTCCAGCGGGTGAATTCGAAATTCGTGCCGGGGAAAATCTTGGTGTGATCGAAACGGGTAGGCTCGGCGTAGCTCTTTTCCACTTCCTGCCGGTCGAGAGCCGGGTCCGGATTCACCGGGGTCTTCATCCTGGCGTAGAAGCGGTCGAGAACGGAGCGTTGGATGGGCGCGGTGAAAAGCGAGAAGACAATCATCAGCACAATCGGCAGGATAATCCGGAACGGCAGCCGGAGAGTCTCGATCATGGGGTTGGGCAGCGTGGCCAGGTTCACGCCGGCCAGCTCCAGGAAAGCCATCTCGATATTGAAGAACCCCTGACCGGCGCGGGTACCGTCGCCGCGCAGACTGATCCCCTTGGTCCAATAGATCGGTTTCGTCGGCGGCTTGGAAGTGATCTCGAGCATATCGCCGACCGCCAGTTTCTGCGGCCGGGTATCCTGGGCCAGCCCGGCCTGGTCGAGCCGGTCCCAGGCCTCGATCCGGCGGTCACGCTCCCAGACGTCGAATTCCCTGGCGGTGTAGCGCCTGAGCACTTCCCTGGGTTGGGTGGTCACCAGGAACTGCTCATTCGTCCTCAGCCCCGGGTACACCACCGGCAGCAGGATCGGTACGATAAAGAACAGAAAAGCGCTGGTGACCACTGTCACCCAGGCCGCGGTCCGGCTCGCCCTGCGCCAGAACATGGCCACCCAGACCGTGGCGGCGAATATCACCGGCAGCTCCCAGGCCACTTTGAGCTGATCGAAAACGTCATAGTAATAGATCGAGAAGAAAACGCCGCCGGCAATGGCCAGGGCGCTGCCCAGCCGGCCGAGGAACACGTAGTGCGCCTCGCTGCGGTCCGGCGCCACCCAGTGGTAGAGATTACGCACCAGGAGACTGCTGGCCACCAGGATGTAGCAGCTCGCACTCGACATCAGCGCGGCCATCAGCGAGATTATCATCAGCCCCACCAGGCCGTACCCGACCGGCCGCAGCAGGTCGAGCGTGGCGTGGCCCCAGACCAGGTCGGGGTCGGCAATCTGATGGGTATAGAGCGCCAGGGCGATCAGGCCGACCAGCGTCCAGAAGACGGTCAGAAAGCGCTTGATGAAGTTACCCACCAGGATTCCCAGCCTCGCGCTCAGTTCATCCCGGGCCGACCCGCCTCCCACCACGATCATGTGCGGCTGGACCACGATTCCCACCAGATTGATTGCGGTCACGGCCAGCAGGTAGTACCAGGTGAAGTCGCTGGCAAAGGGGGAGCCGAGAATGTCGAAAAGCTCCTCGGGGATCTTCTGGTGCATTATCCTGAACGCGTCCAGCATTCCGCTCCCGCCGAAACGGAGGCTGATCTGGTGAAGCCCGAACGGAATCAGGATGAACGAGAGAATTATGATTAAAATACTCTGCACGAAATCAGTCAGGTATGCGGCGGTCAGCCCGCCGGCCCAGCTGTAAAGCAGCACCACTATGCCGATGAACACGATCAGGGCGGGCCCGCTGACGAAACTGAATTCCCCCCGCGGGCCCATTTCCCGCAACTGGCGCAGCTCTTCTTTTTCGGCAGGGGCCAGCAGCGCATAGTCCCGGCTTTCCAGTCCCGTTTTCCGATTGAAGAGCTCCAGCTCGCGGCTTTCCCCGGCAGTCAGTTCCGCCACCGGCTTGGGCGTCAGGGCGATGATCGTCTTACTGGCTGCGGAAAAGCCCACCGAAAGCCAGACGATGAAAAAGAACAGGCCGAATACGGCGTACATCCCGGCCATCGAGCGGCTCTGGAAGCGCTCCTGGAAAAAATCCCCCATCGTCAGCATCCGGTAGCGGCGGTACCAGAGGCCGATAAACCAGTAGAACGGGGTGCAGAACAGGTAGTTGAGCACCGTCCAGATACCGGACAAGCCGCCGACGAACGTATTGCGGGCCGTACCGACCGGGCTGTCCGTGGAGGTGCCGGAGCCGAACATGGCGAATATCTGCAACAGCTTGCCGAAATCCCGTCCGCCCATGAAATAGTCTTCCTGGCTCTTGATCTTTTTCATCGACCAATAGCCGATCCCGATCACCACCGTGATGTAAAGCACAATCACTATCAGATCGGCAAGAGTCAGTCCGAACATGTTCGCCTTCCTTTGAATGAATTGTCGGGGAATCCGGTCCGGTGGAAATAACAAGCGGGAGGAACACTGATCCGATCCCGCCCTCAGGACAAGCTACGGGCCGCCAGGCTCCCGGGGCTTAAAAGTTGACTATCGAAAAGACGTCGTAGCCCGCCAGCCGCCGGCGGCCGTGGAGGAAGTCGAGTTCCACCAGGAAAGCCACGCCGGTGATTACGGCGCCCCGGCCTTCGACCAGCCGGCAGGTGGCCTCGGCGGTCCCGCCGGTAGCGAGCAGGTCGTCCACCACCAGTACCCGCTCGCCCGGCTCCAGGGCGTCCTTGTGCATCTGAACGCTGTCGCTGCCGTATTCCAGCTCGTAGGTGACCGACACCGTTTCCGCCGGCAGCTTGCCGGGCTTACGGACCGGAACGAGGCCGGCGCCGAGGCGGTAGGCCAGCGCCGAGGCGAAGAGGTAGCCCCGGGCCTCGATGCCCACCACCTTGTCGATCTTGGCCCGGCCGTACCTGGCGCTGAAAATGTCGATCACCTCGGTGAAAAGGTCGGCCCGCTTGATCAGGGTGGTGATGTCCTTGAAGAGAATGCCCGGTTTGGGAAAATCGGGAACGTCCCGGATGGCTTTTGCCAGATGGTCGTAGCCGGCCATACAATCCCCTCGGTTGAATGTCCTGGTTGACCCGGATCGAGAATCAGACAGCTTTCAGTTTCGGCAGGAGCAGCAGCGGGTCAACCGGCTGTCCGTGCTTACGTGTTTCGAAGTGCAGATGGCTCCCGGTGGTCCTGCCGGTGTCGCCGATCAGGGCGATCACCTCGCCGCGGCCCACTCTTTTTCCGCGGGAGCGCAGCAGACGCGAACAATGCCCGTAGTATGTGACCAGTCCCCGGCCGTGGTCGACTATGATCAGCAGGCCGTACCCGCTTCTTTCTCCGCTGTAGACCACTTCGCCGGCGCCCGCTGCATGGACCGGGGTCCCCGTCTCACCGTCTATGTCCACGCCGGTGTGGAAACTGCGCATTCCGGAAACCGGATCGGTTCGCGGGCCGAAGCCGGAGGTGAGCCTGGCGACGGTCACTATCGGCAGAGGCCAGACCAGCCGGTAATCCTCGTCGTCGAGCTTTACGCTTTTGGACGGCGGGGGAACCCGGCCGGCTCCGCCACAGCCGGCGGCGAACAGGCAGGCCAGGATTAGCGCCACCTTAAGGCGAGGACTATCCCCAGTATTACGACTCACTCTCAATTGATACTCGGCAAGCTGGTTTTCCGGCCGACCCAGCCGGCGCCAGAGGCCAGCCGGCCGCTAGTCAATGCTCGACTCCGAACGAGCTGTAACCGCCCTGCGGCTGTTCCACGTACGACTTGACCTCGGTCACTCGTGCGTAACCGGGTCCCTTGCGCACCTCGGCGAGGAAAGCCTCGACCTCCGCCTTCTCCCCTTCGGCGACTACCTCCACAGCGCCGGTCGGCAGGTTCCTCACGTAACCGGTCACCTCGTACATTTCCGCCACCCGGTAGGCGTAGAACCTGAATCCTACACCCTGGACCCTGCCGGCTAGGACCAGCCTCTCCCTGTAGTTACCTGCCATCAGTCTCACCTCAGAGCGGTCAGCAGCGAACTATCGCGCCCAATATAGAGTTGCCGCTAATTGTAGTCAAGTCAGGCCGTCATCGGGAAACGTGCCGTGCCTTAAACGGCGCAGCTTTCATCGAACGGGAAGTAATGCCTGAGTTCGTATTATTTCACCTGCCTTCAATCAGCATTCCGATCAGGATTTCCCCGATATTGAGTCAGCGGAGATTACCCTCGATTTTCCAGCAAGGGTAATATTCGCGCGCCGTCATTCCACGATTGTCTCCCGGTAAAGCCGGATCAGACGGGCCGAAAGCCGTATTCCATTAGGGGGCTGGCCGTTTTCCAAAGTTTATTTTTGGGCTTTCTTCAATCTTAGCGGCGGCCATTACAATTAAGAATTTTAAATATTAAATTCGAAACCTTTGATTTAATCGCTGTATAATTTTTCTCGCAAAATTCGATAAAGTTTATTAACTTGTTGTGGTACA
>Ga0214473_10001615_pt1 | contig 29353 bp, 24 predicted proteins | sample RVTome_7_FD_203509 | JGI IMG/M metagenome (GOLD analysis project Ga0214473, IMG submission 203509) | Soil microbial communities from uranium-contaminated site in the Upper Colorado River Basin, Wyoming, United States - RVT98D197 | ecosystem: Environmental > Terrestrial > Soil > Contaminated >...
CGATGCTGATCCCAAATTGGTGGCAGCCTATGGCGATGACAATTACTACCACTTGCTCTGGAATTCTCCTTGTCTCGCACAGGGCGAGGGCACCAATGCGAATCCTGCCACCAGCACTTCTGACATCGGTGCTTATGGCGGACCGGAACTGGATCCGCAGGACAAAGCTATCCTAATATCTCTATCCAAACCCTAACCCCTGAACCCTTACTCCTGGATTTCTCCATACTCCCCATATCCGAATCCCTTCAACAGCATTCTGGTCATCTCGTTCAGCTTGCCCGTGGAAAAGGAGGTGAGAATTGGCATCTACAACATCCTGGGTCAAAAACTCCACCAATTCACCTTCCCCCTATCTCCGGGAGCAGACCGAATCTTGTGCAACTCGATCTCCTGCACCTCAGGCGTCCATACCGTCCACTCGAATCCAGAAACTCGCACAATGTCAAGAAAATGCTTGCTTCTCAGGCAGGATTTCTTTTATTATAATCCGACCGAGGGAACTCCCAGTTCCCTCATCCGTAAAATAGGAAGAACCAACTACTCGAGGAAATATCGTGGAAATACCAAGAATCGAAGCCAACGGCGGATCCAAATTCATGACCTGGTGGACAGCCCGCCTCGAACGAAAGTCCGAGCGGATCGCAAAACGAAAACCCAGAGGCGTGGTCCGAGAATGGACCGAACTGATCGTCACCGTCGTGGTCATGGTTTTCCTCATCCGCACCACCGTGGTGGAAGCCTTCCGCATCCCGACAGGCTCTATGGAAGACACCTTGCTGGTGGGCGACTTCTTGCTGGTCAACAAGTTCATCTACGGAGTCCGAACTCCGGACTGGATCGGGGTGCCGTTCACTGATATCGGTTTTCGCGTGCCTTCGCATCACTTTGCTGCATTTCGTCCGCTCAGGCAGGGCGATGTGGTAGTATTCAAGTACCCTCTCGACCCGAAACTCAACTACATCAAACGCTGCATCGCCAGCGGCGGTCAGACCGTGGAACTTCGGAACAAGAAAGTCTTCGTGGACGGGGTGGAATTTTCCTTGCCTCAGGACGGTAAGTACACCGGTAACAAGATCATACCTCCTGGAGTACGGGAACGAGGCATTCTCTACATGGGCGAAAATTGGAACAAGGATAACTTCGGACCGGTGACTGTTCCCGCCGGCAGCTATTTTGTGATGGGGGACAACCGGGATAACAGCGCTGACAGCCGCTACTGGGGATTCTTGCCAGAAGAAAATGTCGTCGGCAAAGCCATGGTCATCTACTTCTCCTGGGACAAGAACGTGCCTTTGTACCGCGGTTTGAAGAAAATTAGATGGAACCGATTGGCGGACATAATTCAATAGCATGCGCAATAGCTGATACCATAGCAACCGCTATAGGCTATCATATCGCTATTGGCGCAAAAAGAGCGCAAAAAGCGATAAAAAGCGATAGATTTGGCGAGAAAAAGCGAAAAAATATCGACAAAAATGAAGCAATTTTCTCGGATTTTTAGCGTTTTCCACCGACCACCCCTGGCACTTCGAAATCGCATCGTTCGCTCCGCCACTGCGGAGCGTTTTGCTGATGAGAACGGCATCGTCGGACCGGAAGTGGTCGATCTATATCGCACACTGGCGGAAGGCGGCGTAGGATTGAACATCACCGGACACATGTACATCCGGAAAGATGGAAAGGCGGGAACGAAGCAGTCAGGAATGTTTTCGGATGATCATATCGAAGGATGGAAGAAGGTCTGCGATGCGGTGCATGCAGTCGAGGGCGCCAGAATCGTGGCTCAGATAAGCCACGCCGGACGGCAGACTAATCCCAGTATCACCGGGCACGAGGTCATTGCGCCATCACCTGTGCCGATGCGGATGTCGAGCGTCATGCCCCGTGAGTTGACCGATGCCGAAATCTTAGGATTGGTCGAAGCGTTCGGAAGTGCGGCAGGACGGGTGAAAGCTGCAGGATTCGACGGAGTGCAGCTCCATGCGGCGCACGGGTACCTGATCAGCCAGTTTCTATCGCCCTATACCAATCATCGGGAAGACGAGTGGGGCGGCACGCCTGACAAACGCAGACGGTTCCTGTTCGAGGTTTTCAACGAAGTGCGATTGCAGACCAGCGATGATTTTCCCATCTTGATCAAGATTAATGGAGAAGATCTGGTGCCGGGTGGCGTGACAGTTGAAGAAACGGTCGAAACGGTTGGTCAACTGTCGAAGATGGGGTTGTGGGGCTATGAAATCAGCGGAGGGATTGCAGAAAGCACCACCAAAATCAGCCAGAAACGTGTGACGCCGGGGAATGAAGGCTATTTTCTGGAGGCGGCTCGACGATTTCGAGGATTGGATTCCGAAGCAGTGCGAATTGTGGTGGGAGGACTCAGGTCGTTGCCGGTCTTGGAAGGAGTGATCGCATCGGGCGATGCCGATTTGGTGTCGATGAGTCGCCCGCTTATTCAGGAGCCGGATTTGGTCCAGAGATGGATGGGAGACAATACCAGCCCGTCAGGCTGCATCTCGTGCAATCAATGTCTGAAAGATCATACCGGTCGCACCTATTGCCATGAGATAGAAGTGTTGGAAGAATAGCCATTCTTCCCCCGTACAGAATAGGGGGGAACAAAAGGGGGGTTACATCTGTTCTTCCGTCACCCGAATGAATTCGGGTGCTGTCTTGATCTCGCGTAGGTGCTGGCTGCGCCGTGCACTCTGTGGCAACGGTATCTTGCCCATGCGCACGGGCTGGAAGCCCGTGCCACCAGCTACTTCAGCAAAACCACCTTCCGGTTAAATTCCTTGCCGGCAGACATCATCCGCACAATATAGATACCGGAAGCACAAGAGCCGGAATTCCACACCACGCGGTGCACTCCCGGAGGAAGAGGGGGAAAAGTAAACCCCTGGACCTTTTGACCCAGGATGTTGTAGATGGTGATCATCACCTCCTGTTCGACGGGTAAAGTGAACGGAATAACCAGGACACTATTGAAAGGATTGGGATATGGGGGAAGCAAGGCGAATTCGGTGGGAAGGGGCTTGGGTTGGTGGGAAAGGACGGGAGAATAAGGATAGCTTTGCCCCCAGGGTCCGCCCCAGCAGCCGATGTCGTTAGGGAGAGATTTCCCCGAAAAACGTCCTAACGAGTGAAGTCACCTTATGGGAGGAGCTATTCTGAAATCATTATCAGAGATGTCGTAATTATTGTCATCATTATCATTCTGAACTTTCATGCGACAATGCCATGAAACTGGTGATGTTACCGTCCAAAGTTGGAAACCATCGTTACTTGTATTTGAGAAAAGGGTGTCCACTCTGCTCACATCAGGGTAATTCCTAATTAATAAAATATCCACACCACCCGTGACTCCCAAGGAAGTCCAAGTAATAAGTCTGTTTTCATCAACACGCCAAACAACTCCACTATCATTGGGAGAAGTGACCGTATATCCCGCAACAGTGAAATTAGCGTCGGATGCATCATAGACAAATGTATTATTTGCAGACTCGACGCGAACCCGACAAGAATCACTGGGAGGGACGGTTGGAGTCCACGGTTGAATACCATCATTTAGAGTAATTGAGTAAATTTTCTTCCATCCACTTACATTAGGATAATTCCTGTTTAATAAAATGTTTACACTGTCGCTAACACCATCATGACCCCAAGTGATGCTATATAATGTACCAACATTCCAGGTGTTTGAGCCATTGGGAATGCTGACAACCAAACCATAAATTGCCTTCATGCCATCGATATCGTCGCTGGCAAGATTTCTTTTCGTCTGCCCCACCGCCAAGGATTCGTACATAACAGGAATTGTATTCGTTACATTACCGAGTCCGAGTACATGTCCTAATTCATGAAGTGCGACGGATTCCACATCGACCTTATCTGAATCTGGGGTGGTGGCCGTAGACCAAACCCAGTAACCGTCCCAAAAAACGACATCTGCTTGTGCTATACTCTCCTTATTTCCCACAAAAACCCACACTTGAGTCGTAGCACCGGCACGCGGATGTCCAGGGCAACTTCCAGGATTCCAGCACATATCGTTTTGGTTGTTGTGGGGATTAAAATAGTTTTCAGTTGATTGACCACCATAAGTGAAATTGAAGTTGGTTCCAACAAAATACCATGTATTATATGCAGATTGTATGGCGTCCATTTGTTCTTCCTCTGGGGCGGTAGGGTCTGTGCAGTTCGGGTGAATCCAAAGATAAGCTTCCTTGGGTGTAGATTCTACCCAATTCCAACTATATTTCTTAAGATTGTATGCACCTGATATGCCAATATAGAGCAAAATCAGAAGGAAAACTGCTTTTGAGTAGCCGCGTTCCATGTTTCCTCTGTTCATTTCTTAATTACTTCGTCCACAAAATTCTTGAATTGGTCGAGCGTCATATTTAATTGCTCTACAACACCATTATTGATATCATACACCCCATACTCTCCATAATAAATCCCCAGATTTCCGTTTTCATATAAGAACGTATGAATGATAACTTCCATGCCCTCCCTGAGCTCCGGTTCATCCTCAACCCATAGGGAAGTGTCACCTACCGTACCACCGGGGAAAACAACTACGACCTCATTTCGAGGTTCACCCTTGAATACATCAAGCACCTCCAACTTGGCAAGGGTGTAAATCGTATAATGGCTCTCATCCCACTCGCATTTTAGTTCCCTAACAATTCCATGAATCACATCTAGGGATTCCATAATTAATTCCTCCTTCGATACGGATCCAATAATAATGGCGGAACAGTGGAGAATTATAGTCAAGAGAGTCAAGAAGACCACCGCTGAAACAGGAATCAGTCTTTTCATGTTCAGTCTCCTTTAATATCTGTTTGAAAAGGAATTAGGTAATGCAGATGAAAAAACTATTCGACTGGGGTCCGCTAGCTGGTGCACCCTCAAAGCTCCAAACATAATATAAGATATTCGCTGGCTATTGTCAAGAGAATTGTTCTTTATTACATGGATAGCGCCACACAGCAAGCGACTTCTTCGCCTATTCCGGTTCCCCTCCCGCGTCCAGGTTCCTCACACTTCCCCCGCCACCCAGGTGGTGTCGGCGTGCGCAACGGTGTTAGAGCAAGTCTGAAGGACGAAGGTCAGGAACACGAAGAGTGGCAGTCTTTGTACCATGGGATCGTCAAACCGTTAAATTGCTAAATTGTCAAATTGCTGGATTGCTCGATTGTTCCATTGTTCAATTGTTGAGGAACCGGGATGGCTGAATTGCTAAATTGTCAAACTGTTAAATTGTTAGATTGCTCCATTGTTCGATTGTTCGATTGATGGATTGTCGAATTGTTAAATTGCTAAATTGCCAAATTGTTGAATTGCTGGATTGTTTAGGGTTCTTCGGGGATGACCACGACGAGGACTAAGTACACCAAGAAGCCTGCGCCCCCCGAGAAGAAGCTTAACAACAACCACACCAGACGCACCAGCACTGGATCCAAATTGAAGTAGTTCGCCAGTCCGCCGCATATGCCAAACAGGATGCGGACGTCCCGGCTGCGATACAAACGCCTGACACTCGCAGTTGGTTTTCCCTCTGCAACTGGTTCGGGAGCAGCGGCTCCTCTTGGTTCGGAATCTCCTCGGGACAGGGCGAAAGCCCCGCCGAAAAAGATCACAGCCACCCCAACCGTGATCAACAACGTGGCGAGCACGATTTCCCAGCGGATATGGAAGAAGGGGAAATACAACCAGCGAAAGGTGGTGAACATAAAGACCAGTCCTATGACGATCAAGACGGTGCCCCAGAAGGCTCGCTGGCTCGATGGATGGGGAGTTTCTTCCGGCGGAATGTCCTCGCGAGGATCGTTTTCCATGATGAATAAGGCGGCGATGTAGGTCAAGATGCCGGCTCCTCCGGCGAGGCTGAACAGAACCCATAGGACGCGCACGATGACGGGATCGAGATTGAAATAATCGGCGATGCCTCCGCACACTCCTCCCAGCACGCGGTGGCGCCGAGAACGATACAATCGTCTGATGGGTGCAGACATTTTCGCTCCTGATATTGGTTAACTGCTATAGGGTTGTGTCGGATTCTTGAGGAATCCGACCTATAAGCTCACGCAGAAGGGCATGGAAGTTTGAAAGTTAGAAAGTGCGAAAGTTTGAAAGTACCCCCCTTTTGTTCCCCCCGGGTACCGGGGGGAAGGTTCGGAACCTCCCTCGTTTCGTAGCAAAAGGCTGGAGGCTGTCAAGCAGGACGCATGACAGCACTCCAATCGCGTGAGCGGGACGCCCATGTCTCAGTTGACCCCCTTTTTGATTTTTCCCCGGGTACCGGGGGGAAGGTTCGGAACCTCCCTCGTTTCGTAGCAAAAGGCTGGAGGCTGTCAAGCAGGACGCATGACAGCACTCCAATCGCATGGGCGGGACGCCCATGTCTCAGTTGACCCCCCTTTTGTTCCCCCCGGATACCGGGGGGAAGGTTCGGAACCTCCCTCGTTTCGTAGCAAAGAGGCTGGAGGCTGTCAAGCGGGACGCATGACAGCACTCCAATCGCGTGAGCGGGACGCCCATGTCTCAGTTGACCCCCCTTTTGTTCCCCCCGGATACCGGGGGGAAGGTTCGGAACCTCCCTCGTTTCGTAGCAAAAGGCTGGAGGCTGTCAAGCAGGACGCATGACAGCACTCCAATCGCGTGAGCGGGACGCCCATGTCTCAGTTGAACCCCCTTTTGTTCCCCCCGGGTACCGGGGGGAAGGTTCGGAACCTCCCTCGTTTCGTAGCAAAGAGGCTGGATGCTGTCAAGCGGGACGCATGACAGCACTCCATCCCGGGTGCACTCTGCATTATTCCGGCGGCAGAATCTCCTTGATAGTCAATTTCAGAGTACCGGAAGGTACCACGACCTCAACTACGTCACCCACCTTGCGCTTCAATATGGCTTTTCCCACCGGAGAATCGACGGAAATCTTGCCATTGGTGGGATCTGCTTCTTCCGGCGATACCAATGTGTAGGTGGTTTCCACGCCGCGGGTCTGGTTGAAAACGATGGTGCGGGTGAGCAAACGCACCTGGTCAATCTGCACGTCGCTCTTGTCGATGATACGGACTCGAGAGAGAATGGATTCCAGTTGGAAAATCTTCCGTTCTAATCGTACTAATTCCTCTTTGGCAGCGTGATAGTCGGCGTTTTCGGCAAGATCACCTATTCCACGGGCGTGGGCGATTTTCCGAATGATGTCCGGGCGTTTCACTTCCTTGATTTCTTTCAGCTCTTTTTCGATTCGCTGAAGTCCCTCCTTGGTAAGATACGTCGGTTTCATCGTGATCCTTACATTCCTTTTCGTCGCGCGTTCACAAATGACTTGATCCCTCGTGAGATCGCTGCCACACATCGTTTCTGAAAGGCGGTGTCCTGGAGGAGTACTTCCTGGTCAGGCAAGATCATATGCGCGATTTCGACCAGGATCGCCGGCAAGTCGGTAGGTCTAACCAGCGCCAGATTGTCATATTGTAATCCATCATCGGGCAGTTTGGTTCCCTGCAGCAGATTTTCGTGCACCAGGCGAGCCAGGTCGAAGCTCTGGGCATGGTAATAGTAGGTGCCGGTTCCGTATGGCTTGGCGAATGGATTGACTCCATCGGGAAAGGCGTTGTGGTGGAGGCTAACCATCAGGTTGGCGCCTGATTTTCGGGCTCGTTCGATACGGTCATAGAGTCCTAAGGTTTCGTCGTCATTGCGGATGAGGACTGCATTGAAGCCGTCCTGAGACAGGCGTTCCTGCAGCATCTCGGCGAGCGCCAGATTCAGATTCTTCTCCAGGAGCCGAGTCGGGCTGATCGCTCCGTTCTGGTCGCCTCCGTGACCGGCATCAATCGCGACCGTGACGCACTCCAGACCTTGCTCGAAATCGGGCGGATGTCGAAGTACGATTTCCAGGGCGTCCTGGTTCCATTGGGCAGAGTACCCCCAGGACGGGCGTTTCAAATACATATGCACCGTAGTCACGCCGTCTTCCAATTGTTCCCAGACCAGCCGATCCAGAATCGGGTCATCCGACTGCATCTGCATCAAGTCTATGTGCGACACGACGTTATACAAGGTCAAGCGGATTTCTGACGGACTCAGGATGTCTTCCAGACGGAATAATGGTTTTCCGACGTCCGGGATCGAAACCCTGGTCGCTTCAGCTTCTTGCTGGCAGACGATCTTGTAGATGGGGATGGGGATCTTTTCAGCGCGTCCGGGCATGGTTTCGACGAAACGGGGTTCCACCCAGGTATAACGGGAGGATGTCAGACGGATCTTCAGATAATTGTTCTTTTGCGACAACGCGACGCATCGTGTGTCCTCAAGAGGGAACAAGTCGTAGGCGCCATCGACTGCAGTTCTCGTCACATTGTAGCCGGGCAGGAATCGAATCAAAGTCGGGAAAGCCATGGTACGAGCCTTCGTGGTGTCGCCCAGCAATTGCTCGGCAAAGAGGAATACGACAGAAGTATCTGTCCTTTCGCCCTCACATTCGGCATGCAGCCGATAGGTTCGATCGGATTTGGGGACGGGCAGGAACGCCAGAAAGGCACCGGAACCGTATATCTTCACCGGTGTGCCGTTGATGGTCAACCGCGATTGTGCGGGTTTGACCGATCCGAAGACGAAGTTGGAATCAACGTCCGCGATGGCTACGATACTGTCGGCGTCCCGGGCTCGAGGATATACGACATCGATGACCGGCGGCGATGCAATTGCTACGGAAGCGGTACTGCAGACGGCAAGTCCGATGCACAGAGTCTTGAATGGTGCCGACCACTTGAGAAGGCTCCTGCCCAAGGCTCTCATGATGACTGATTCCGTTGGTAGATCAGACGCAGCCCCTCAAGGACCAAATAGGGCTCCACTTTCGTTATCAGCTCGGTGCGGGGTTGGATATGGTGTGCCAACCCACCGGTGGCAATGACTTCCGTGGTTCCGACCTCTTTCCAAATTCGACGGATCATGCCGTCAACCATGTCTACTGTGCCATATAGGAGACCGGACTGGATGCTGAATTCGGTAGTAGTACCGATGGCGAATTCCGGGAATTCCAACGATACTCTGGTTAGTTTGGCAGCGACGTGATGCAGCACCGAGGCGGCTTTTTCGACTCCCAGGGTAATGGCGCCTCCCAGATATTCGCCTTTGGAGCCCACGACGTCAAAGGTGGTTGCCGTGCCGAAGTCCACAACGATTACCGGACCTCCGCATTTGTCGAAACCAGCGACAGCATTGCAGAGGCGGTCGGCACCCACTGTTTCGGGCGCATCATATCTGATGTCCAGGAATGGGCAGGTTTTGGAACTGACAATCAGCGGCTCGATTTTGGCAAATCGCCTGACGGCACCCGTCACGGTTTCCGTCACATCCGGGACGACGGATGCAATGGCACAGCCGGTAATGGGGAATTTCCCGAGACCTGCCGAATCACGGAACTCCCGCAGCATCAGCCAGAATTCGTCTTCGGTTCGGGGAACGCCGCTGGCTACGCGCCAATGTCCTGTCAGCCGATCGCGCTGGAAAATGCCAATCACGATGTGGGTATTGCCTATATCGAATGTCAGCAGCATAGTCACCTATTGCTCGATTTGTGTCATTTTGTCCACTGTGGCGAGTTCGTGCACCAGACCGTCCTGGGTTTGCAGCCGCAGAGTCCCGCTGGGCGACAAGCCTTGATAGGTTCCAGTCAGGGTGTGATTGCCGATCTGGACTTTGATGCTGGTCCCTTTTTCCATTCCGATCCGGCTGATTTCGACCAGCAGCTCCTCGACCAATCCCTGATCTACCTGCGAAAATCGATGTTCCAGCTGCGACAACAATTGGAGTAGCAATTGCTGCCGCACTGGTTTCCGGTTTGTCCACGCTGCGATGGAAGTCGTTTGATCGTCCGGTAGTTGCGTTTGATCCTGCAGCACATTCAATCCGATTCCGACCACGATGCCGCGTGCGGTAGCGGTTTCCGCCAGGATACCGCAGATTTTCTTGCCGCCGATCATGATGTCATTGGGCCATTTGAAACGGACGCTGTCGGAATCGGAAGTCACCTTACTCAGGAGGTCATATACTGCCATGGCTGCAGCCATAGTATAGAGGGGCCATTGAGCTATTGATAGGCGGGGAATCCAATAGAGCGATATCAGCAATCCCGTTCCGGGAGGGCACACCCAATTGCGGCGCATCCTGCCCTTTCCGCGTGATTGGTAATCGGCGATGACTAAAGCGCCGCCAGGGGTATCATTTCTGAGTATGAAGTCCTTCAACCAGTCATTGGTGGACGGGATTTCCGCAAAGACCCACAAGTTGTTACCAATTGTCCTGCCCTTCAGGGTCTCTCGCAGTTCCGATTCGTCAAACTCCATCGCTTTTGTACCTTCCGAATACGTCGCGCAGCGCATCGGATATTTCGCCCAGTGTGGCGCGCGACTTGACAGCGTGCAATATGGGAGATATCAATTCATCCGTGCCCTGTGCCGTCTTGCGAATAGCATCGAGGCTGCCCAGCGCAGCATCGGCATCGCGTACCGAACGGAATTTTCTGAGTTGCTGCACTTGTTGCACCTCAATCTCCGGATCGACCTTCAGGATTTCGAGCTTGGCCTTGCCGTCTTCGTCCTCACGGAAGCAGTTGACGCCCACGATTTTTTCGTCGTCGGATTCGACCGCCTTCTGATATGCGTAAGCGCTCCTGGCAATCTCGGTCTGGAAAAGTCGGCTTTCGATAGCTGCCACCGCGCCCCCTAAGGCGTCGATCTTCTTGAGATATTCCCAGACTTCTTCTTCGATGCGGTCGGTTAGTGATTCGACGAAGTAGGAGCCTCCGATGGGATCGACCGTGTCCGCCACGCCGGACTCGAAGGCGATGATCTGCTGAGTGCGCAAAGCAATCTTGGCGGATTCCGCAGTCGGCAATGCCAACGCCTCGTCGCGGGAATTGGTATGCAAGGACTGGGTGCCGCCCAGCACTGCCGCCAGCGCCTGGAGAGCGATGCGGACTACGTTATTTTCGGGCTGTTGAGCGGTCAAGGTGCATCCAGCCGTTTGAGTATGGAACCGCAGCATCATGGAGCGCGGGTCTTTTGCATGGAAGCGTTCTTTCATAATGCGCGCCCACAGCCTGCGAGCGGCTCGAAATTTGGCAATTTCCTCGAAGAACGAGTTGTGACAACCGAAGAAGAATGTCAAGCGCGGCGCGAATTCGTCAACCTGCATGCCGGCGTCGATGGCGGCTTTGACGTACTCGATGGCATTGGCAAGAGTGAAGGTGACTTCCTGGACCGCCGTGGCTCCGGCTTCCCGAATGTGATAGCCCGAGATCGAGATCGTGTTCCAGTTCGGCATCTCCCGGCGGCAGAATTTGAAGGTGTCCGTGACCAGCCGCATGGATTCTCGCGGCGGGAAAATGTAGGTGCCGCGAGCAACGTATTCTTTTAAGATATCGTTCTGGATAGTGCCATTCAATTTGAACGCAGGCACTCCTTGTTCTTGCGCAACCGCAATGTAGAGGGCAAGCAGAATCGGGGCGGTGGCGTTGATGGTCATGGAAGTGGAGACTTTGTCCAGCGGGATATCCTGGAAGAGGAGCTCCATGTCCTTGATCGAGTCGATGGCGACACCCACTTTGCCGACCTCACCGCGAGCCAGGGGATGGTCGCTGTCGTAGCCGATTTGGGTCGGGAGGTCAAAGGCAACGGACAAGCCGGTCTGACCCTGAGCAAGCAGGTAACGATAGCGCTGGTTGGATTCTCGGGCGGAGCCATAGCCGCTGTATTGCCGCATCGTCCATAGGCGACCGCGATAAGTGTTGGGCATCACCCCGCGAGTGAAGGGATACTCGCCGGGAAAGCCGAGCTTTTCCGAATAATCGAAAGTGGGGTCGGGCACATAGAGGGGATCGATGTCAAGTCCCGATGCGGTCTTGAATGACGACTTGCGAGGGGGGCTTTTCTTCTCGAGAGGTTCCAGCCGCTGTTGCTCCCACCGCGCTTTTTCTCGTTTGATTTTGTCCTGGTCAATCATTCTCTCTCACCAGAGGCTTCCGGCTCAAGAATCAGCAGCATTTCCCCTTTTTCCACCGCTTTCTGCGGAGTGATACGGATCTGCTTGACCATGCCATTCATCGGCGACTTAATCTCGTTTTCCATCTTCATCGCTTCGACAATCAACAGTCCCTGCCCTTTGCGTACTTGGTCTCCGGGTTGGACAAGGATTCTGACTACCATGCCAGGCATGGAGGCTCGGATCGAGCCTGCCACGTTTTTGTCGCCGCCAGCCTTCAGCAACGATCTAAGCTGACGCGTCCTCGCATCTTCCACCGCGATATTGAAGTCTCGTCCTTGGCAGTGGGCATGATATCCTTCCTCGTTTTTCTCGATCCAGAACATTAGTGACTGATTGTCGAGGAGCAAGGAGACATTCTGGGGATGGATGCCCTGTCGTATGTCGAACGTCATTTCCTTGCCGCTCAAGAGGATTTTCGAGGGCGAAGATTCGTCGTATTCCACGTCGTAGTCGCGACCGTTGATGGTGATAGTGTATTTCATGATTTCGTCGTGCTGCCGGCTGAGGACACCCCGCAGCACCTGATGCTGTCAGGTGGGGACACCCGACGGCACAGATATTAAATTCTGTCAGGCAAGGACGCCTGACAGCACCGTCAGGTAGAAAGGCGATCCAGGTTCAGTCGGCGACCGTGGATTTTCCAGGGGCTGATCGGTGCGCCGCTCTCGGGGTGCGGTGTCAGCTTTCCGTGCTGCGACATTCGGAGATGGTACAGCAAGGCGCCCACCGCAATGGTTGGTTCCAACTGTCTGCCCGTTTCCTCCAGGTAAGTGCCATGGAATTCTTGATCAACAAAGCGGGTGTCGAATTCTCCCTTTTGGAATTGCTCGTTCTCCATGACCGCCAGACAGAATGGGATCGTAGTTTTGACGCCGGTCAGATGATATTCTTTCAGGGCTCGGATCATGCGATCAATCGCCTCATGGCGGTCGGAACCCCACACGAGTAATTTTGATATCATGGGATCGTAGTGGATGGTGATTTCTCCGCCTTCATTGATGCCGGTGTCTTCGCGAATGCCAGGTCCATCGGGCGGATTCAAGTAAGTGATTCTGCCGGTGGAGGGCAGGAAGCCCGCCAGGACGTCTTCGGCATAGATGCGGCATTCGATGGCGTGACCCCGCAGAGGAATTTCGTCTTGTTTGAAACGCAGGCGCCGCCCTTCGGCAATGGCGATTTGTTCTTTGACCAGGTCTATGCCAGTAGTGAGTTCGGTCACGGGATGTTCCACCTGGAGCCGAGTGTTCATTTCGAGGAAGTAGTAATTGCGGTGCTTGTCCACCAGGAATTCGACGGTGCCGGCGTTTCGGTAGCCGCAGGCTTGCGCAGCTTGTTTGGCGGCTTCCCCCATTTTCTGTCGAATTTCAGGGGTGACGATGACCGAGGGGGCTTCTTCGATGACTTTCTGATGACGGCGCTGGATCGAGCATTCGCGTTCGTTCAGGTGGATGACGTTTCCGTGGTTGTCGGCGAGGATCTGGAATTCGATATGGCGGGGATGTTCCAGATATTTTTCGAGGTACACGGTCTCGTCGCCGAAAGCTGATTTCGACTCTCGGCGTGAGGCGTCCATGTCATGGATCAGGTCTTTCGGCTCGGTAACGACACGCATGCCTTTTCCGCCTCCGCCCAGGGCGGCTTTGATCAACACGGGATAGCCGATTTGTTTCGCCATGTCCAGCGCGGTCTTGTCATCGGTGATACCTTCCATGGCGCCGGGAATCACCTGCAGGCCGGCTGCCTTCATCATTTGACGGGCGCGGGTCTTGGAACCCATGGCTTCGATGGCATCCGCCGGAGGTCCTATGAAGATCAGCCCGGCATCTTCGACTTGCCTGGCGAATTCCGGATTCTCGGCGAGGAAACCGTAACCCGGATGGATGGCGTCCACCCTGGACTTGCGGGCGACCTCAAGGATTTTGTCGATGCGGAGATAGCTTTCGATGGCTGGAGGGGGACCGATATGGTACGCCTCATCCGCCAGGCGGGTATGCAACGCAACACGGTCGACATCCGAATACACGGCGACACTGGTGATCCCCAATTCGCGGAGCGCTCGGATCACCCGGACTGCGATTTCGGCGCGATTGGCGACCAGTACTTTCTTGATGCGCTTGGGCATGGCGATGGAATTGCAGATCCTTCACTTCGTTCAGGATGACATGGTAAGATAAGCAGGCTTCCCGATTGAAGGTGCGGACACCTTAAAGCACTCTAATGCAACCCCCCTTGTGTTCCCCCCTACTTCGTAGAGGGGAAGAGCCTCATCCTTAAATATACAACCATCAAAGTCAAAAATCAATGGAAATCAACCCTTTTCCCGTATATTCCTGATGCGTTCCCAGCTCCAGTTGACTGGCACCCGGACGTCACCCATGCCTCTCCTGTTGTACAGAAGATACCCGTTCTGCACGCCGAACAGGAAGAGGTTCCTGGTGATTTCCACATCTTTCTGGCAGTATTCGGTAACCAGGTCAAGACGTCCCTGGCGGAACCATTCCAGCGACTGCAAGCCGTCAGCCGTTTTTGGAACTCCCAACGTCACGGTTGATAGCGCACTCAGAGGCAGCCGATAGCCTCCAAGCGCCTCGAATACGTCTTTGAATATGTCCAATGTGGGCAGGGAACGGAAGTCGTCCATGGTGTACCCACGGAGCACTTGGTAGTCGAACCGGAACAGGTTGAAGCCCACGACAAGGTCTGCTTGGTGCAGATGTGCAATCAGTTCTTCTACCTTGTCCTCGCCGTAGCAATGATACTCGCCGTCCCCAGTATCATGGGTGACACCCACTGCCAACCGCATCAGCCGAGCCATGTTCCAACCGCCAACCTCTTCGGCAGAAAGCTGGGTTTCCAGGTCAAAAGTGAGGATGCGGAAATCGTCGGGGAACGGCGAGGGTAATTGCTCGATTGTCGGGTGTTCGATTGTCATTTCGACGGACTGTACTGTGATTCCAACCTCTACTTCTTCGGCGACATCGGGTTTTGCAGTGGTTTCGGAGGGCTGGAAAGTGTCCGCGAGAAGCCAGGTCAGCAGATCGATGGCTCCAAGCTTGTCGAGGGGACGGTTGCCCGAACCGCATTTTGGCGAATGGATGCAAGACGGACAACCCTGTTCGCAGGGACATTCGCCGATCAAAGCGGCGGTTTTTTGCAGCAGGGGGCGCAAGATCTCGAAGGCACGCCAGGTGAGCCCGGCTCCGCCCGGATAGCCGTCATAGAAGAAGATAGCACCTGCGCCGACCTGCGGATTGGATTCGAAGGAGATGCCGCCGACATCATTCCGATCGCACATGGCGAACAGCGGAATTAACGACAAGACGGCATGCTCAGCGGCGTGGATGGAACCCATGGCATGACGTCCGCGCAGCATCAATTCATCGATCATCTGCCGAGGGACTTCCAGCCAGATCCCTTGTCCGACAAAGGACTGCGGGGGCAGTTCCAGAGCATGGACGGATATACGTTCGCCGGAGAAGACCTTGCGCTTTTCGTAGCCGATGACCTGCTCGGTGACTTTCAAGATGCCGCGATTGGCTGTGATCAAGCCATCCGTCACGGTTTCCCTTTTCTCGATGATGTCTGTCTGTTTTTCGGATTGGGGTTGCGAATAATAAGGGACATCGACCTGACGCACCCAGACATTTCGCTTGTCGATGTCCAGAGTTGCGACCTCGTATTGACGGGCACGGTGCAGGTATATGGCGCCCTGATGGCATTCCCGGAACACTTGCGATCCGCTGACTTCACCGATTCTGGTGCCGGTGTCCCGTTCGAAAATGGCGTAAGTCTCGCCGATAGATCGGATACTGACAAGACGGCTGGGATTTTTCCGTGATGCGAAATAGTGTTTACCAGTGGCGCTAAGCAGCAGACGACCATCGCCGACCAGTTCGTCGATCACCTTCCTGTGCGCTCGAATGTCGAACTGGGGATCGCCTTCCATCAAAGGGATCTCGGCGGCAGCCGATTCCAGATGGGCTTTCAGGATTTCCTCGTTGTCGCGGTTGACGATGGCGGATTCGAAGGTTCGTCCGAAGAAGTCTTCGGGGTGGCGCATGAAGTACTGGTCGAGGGCGTTTTGATGGGCGATCAGGATCACTGCCGATGGTTGATCTTTGCGACCGACCCGACCGCCTCGCTGCCAGGTAGTGGCAATAGTGCCGGGATAGCCAACCAGGAGGCACAGATCCAACCCGCCGATGTCGATTCCAAGTTCCAGGGCGGAAGTGGAGATGACTCCCAAGATCTCGCCGGACTGCAATTTGCCTTCGATTTCGCGGCGCTCTTCAGGCAGGAAGCCTGCTCGGTAGCTGCTAATAACCGAGCTCAAGTCTGGTCGATTGTAGAGGACATAACGGTGAATCAGTTCGGTGACGACACGGGCTTTAGTGAATACAATAGTGCGGAGACCGTGATCCAGCGCCGTGGAGAATAGTCTGGCAGCGACCGTGTTGGGGCTGATGTCCGGATTCAAGAACAGGAAATGGCGTTCCGGTCTGGGGGCGCCGCTCTTGTCTATCAATTCGAAAGGTTTGCCGGTCAGATCCTCTGCCAATTGCGCCGGATTGTGGATGGTAGCCGACAGGCAGATGTACTGCGGGTCGCGCCCATAGTAGCGGCAAATGCGGTTCAACCGGCGGAACAACTGGACGACATGGCTGCCAAAAATGCCTTTGTAGGTATGCAGCTCGTCCACTACGACGTATCGAAGGTCAGCAAAGAAGCTTTCCCAGGAAGCATGGTACGCCATGATGCCCTGGTGCAGCATATCGGGATTGGTGAAGATGACGTTCGGAAAGTTCTTCTTGATCTTGTTGCGTTTATACGGGGTGGTGTCGCCGTCGTAGATGGCAGCGGAGATACCCTCACCACCCTCAACAAAGCTTGCGAGCGACTGGAACCGCTGCAATTGATCCTGCTCCAGAGCCTTCAGTGGAAATAGGCACAGAGCTCTGGCGCGCGGCTCCGACAGAATTGCGTCGATGATGGGGATATTGAAGATTTCGGTCTTGCCGCTGGCGGTTGGCGTCACGACGACGATGTTCTTGCCGGATTTGATGCGGCGGATGGCATCTGATTGGTGCGAATACAATCGGGCGATTCCCATCGACCCCAGGGCGGAAATAATTCTCGGATCCAGATCCAATATGGAATCGTAGGCGGCGCTGGATGCGGGAATGACCTCATGGTGCAACCATTGACCCTGGAAATCATCCAGGCTCTGTATTTCGCTCAGGAATTTCTGAAGAGGAATCGCCATAGGGCACCATTAAGAGTGCTGCAGGGTGAGGACACCCTGCAGCACGTTTGATGCGCACGATTAGGTCTGGGATTGCTTCGCTGCCCCACCAAGGCGGGCAAGGCTCGCAATGACAGGGGCTGTCAGATGGGACGCCTGACAGCACATTGACAGTGTCAGGATCGCAGGGATCCTGACCTACTGGCTGGCAGACGAGGGCGTCTGCCAGCACACAGTTACTTATAGAAGGCGACGGTCAGGATGGGACCGTGCAGGACAGCGTCATTCATCGTGCCCGAACCCGTAAAGGATTCGTAGCGATAGCCCACTGCTCCAAAAACCGGAACATTCTTGATGAATAAGCGAACTCCGCCCTCGAAGATCAAGTTCCCCCACCCATCAAAGTCACCGCCGATACTGAGATAGCCTAAGGTCCCGTAGCCATGAATAGCAGGTGAGAACGGATAGGAACCAGATATACCGCCACCATAGCCGCTTCCTTTGTTCTCGGTGTCGTAATTGTATTCGGGGTAATTCGCAAATTCAAATTCTTCTTTAAGAGTCAAATTCTTGAAACCCAAGAAGAGCATCAGCCTGGGAATGATCTGATAAGATGCGGTAATGATCAGTTCGGAGCGTTTCGCTGTCAGCGTGCCGTCATCAGTGTCAAATACCAGATCTACAAATTGCTTTGGGAATTCCCAGGACCCCATCATGTAGTTGACCGAGAAAGAAAACTTCTGAATGCTAAGAGAGACAATCGGACCGTAAAGGTGCCCAAATTCTGAACCCAATTCTGTACTATCGTAGTTTTGGGCGGCTTCTTGCGAATTATAGTAGTACACATCTTGGACTTGCCAAGAGGATAGCTGGTAACGCAGTCCTGCGGAAAAATGCAGATCGCTTTGAGCATAGGCAGTCGCTGTCAGCAACCCCAATGCCATAAGGCTTGCAATGATAGTGGATTTCAACATCACTCCTCCCTTAAGACTCTTGATCGAAATGGGTAATACCTGTTAATCGCATTCAATTAGAAAGCCGGCGGGGGTTCGAAGTCAGTGGGTGTCCCCTCATCCGGTTTCTTCTTGGGCTCGGTTTCTGGTTTCTTCGAAGATTCTTTGCTGGGGGTCTCCATGGTGCGGGATTCGCTCAGGTCAAGGAGCACCCAGTCGCCGGGCGCCATTTCTCCGGCTGCTTCGCCATATACGGTGGCAATGGACCATAGCGGATGGACTTGCTCGATCAAGATGACGCCGATGTTGGTCTCGGTAGTTCCGAGCACGTTTCCTTCCAGATCCGTGACCTGCTCCCCTTTTCGAACGACTCGCAAAGTCAGTCCGCTATGGATACCGTGCGTTTCCCCGATATTGATGTAGATTTGATCCCCCTCGACTTTGACGATAGCGCCTCGGATAGGTATTTTGAGGGCGATCTTGTGGATCAGATCGGTGATCACCTGGGGCAGATTCTCTTCTCGAGCGGGGCATTCCGAGCGTTCCGCCACTTCGGTGACAGCTCTACCGACATCCACCAGACGCACATTGACCTGGTACGTGTTGCCCATCTGCCCGACGCTGCCGATGATCAACTTTTCCACGTTCAGCATTTTGCCCAGTTCAGCGGCATCTTGAGCGTCGGTGAGTCCGGTCTGCTGGAGCTTCATTTCCTCGATAAGCCGGTCCATCTGGGCGCGTTCCAGGACTTCAAAACGTCCAGTATTCAACAACTCGGTGCGCATTATTTCCGACAGGGTCTGGGCGATGGTGCGATCCACGCCCTGGGGCTCAAGATCCATCACCGCGATCGACATCTTGTCCAGAGCCTGACCGTTCCCGATCGACAGGAGCACCGCCAACCATATCACGGAAGCAACTTTGTGCCAGCTCAACACAACCTCCTTGGATTGCCCGCGACAAACTGGTTCGATGCGATAATATAGGGCGTTTTTTTTAAAAGGTCAAGCCAATAATCCGGATTTTGAATGGCGCGCTTGTTGTCAGGTGAGGACAACTGAATGCGTTGAACTCCGACCCCCCTTTTATTCCCCCCTACAATAGTGGGGGGAAATTGTGCTGTCAGGTGAGGACACCTGACAGCACGTCAATAGCACGGAGGAAGATTTGCAGTGCTGCCAGGCGCCCTCACATGACAACCCCTGAGCCAAGAGAGGTGCCAGGCACGGACACCGATGTCATGTCTTGATCCAACCCTGGGAACGATACCAATCCACCGTCTGTTGTATTGCCGTCTTGAGGGGCGTCACGGTCTTCCAGCCCAGATGGTCGATAGCGGGTTTCGGGTCGCACCACCAGGATGACGCGAGCATTTCTCTGGCTTTCTCTCGGTTGAACACGCTCACTTTTCGACCGGAAAACAGCTCCGAGATCGTGGCTGCGGCTGCAATGACTCGTCTCGGGATCACGAGGGGCAATGCCCTGCGCCCCAGCGCTTTTTCCATGGTTTCCGCGATATGTGCCCAGGTGTGGGGCTGGGGATCAGCGACAAACACAGGATAGGCGGGCAGATGATCTGCGGGAGCAACCAAGGCGCAGATCAGGGCTTCAACCAAGTCCGCCACGTAGATAACTGACACCCGGTTTGCGGGACTGCCGAAAAAGGGCTTGATCCGCCAGGTGGCGATGGCTTTGAAGTACAGGAGAACTTGTCGGTCGCGGGGACCAAAGACTGCAGAAGGGCGAATGATCACGGTCTCGATGGCGTTTCGGAAGCCGGCGATTAACCGTTCGCTTTCCAGCTTCGATTTGCCGTATTCGGTTAAGGGATTTGCGGGATCATCGACAGTCATTGGTCGATCCAGCGGCGACGGACCGGCGGCTGCTTGCGAAGAACAATACACGAAACGTGCAGGCGAGGGTGACGCGTTAACGCAAGCATCCAGGAGATTTTTGGTTCCCTGCACGTTGAATCGAACGAAGTCGTCGGCGGATCGGGCATTCAACAGAGCGGCGGCATGCACGACGGCATCCACTCCACGCACGGCGTCGGGAAGGGTGCTTGGGATCGTGATATCGCCCGGGGCAACCTCAACGGGCAAATCGCCCAGCCAACGCCGCTTATCCGGATACCTCAGCAGGCATCGGACCTTATATCCCAGGGAGAGCAGGCGTTCCGCCAGATGGCTGCCAATAAGTCCGGTGCCTCCCGTGATCAAGATAGTCTTAGAGGGCGAAGCCATTATGTCACCTGCCTTCTCGTACCAATCGGTGCAGTTCGGCAGGAGCTCGGCGGGGTTTGCCGTCGCGAGTCATGAAGCAATGCTCGGTATACCCTTCGGCGATCAAGAACGACTTTTCGGGATTTGTGAGAACGTAGTCAAAGTGGAGGATGGTGGGTCTGGTGAAGGTCAGCCTGGATTCGATTCGGATCAGATCATCGTAACCCACCGGATTGTGATAGCGGCAGTGGGTTTCCAGAACCGGCAGGAAGTATCCGTCCTTTTCGAGGTCGGAGTAGGATTTCCAATACTGGCGGATCAAGTGGGTTCGACCTACCTCGAAGTACACAAGATAGTTGGAATAGTACACACGACCCATTTGATCGGTTTCGCTATATCGTGCGCGGATATCGACTGTGGAAGTCAGCATGAGTCATCAAGGGAAGAACTGGAAGGGCAACTACCTGGTGCCGCAGAGTGTCCTCACTCTGCGGACGGACGTCTGTTGGGTGGGGACACCCGACGGCACCCAAATACCTGATTGCGCACGACAAGTCGGCGCCTACGCGGTTCAACGCACTTCGCGTAGGTGCCAGCTCTGCTGGGCACTCTTATTGCTGTCAAACGGGACGTTTGACAGCACACTCATCGGGTACGATGTCCATGCTAATCGGCGACCATCGTCACTCTTTCCACACTCCTATTTTCTGGTACTTCTCAACGCGGCGTGCCAGGAGTTCTTCGATCGGTTGAGTGGTCAGGGTCTCAAGTTGACTGAGGATTTCCTGCTTCACGGATTCCGCTATCGCATCGGCGTTGTGGTGGGCTCCTCCGAGGGGCTCGGAAATAATGCCGTCGATAACGCCCAGATCCATCAAGTCGTGGGCGGTGAGTTTAAGCGCTTCGGCGGCTTTGGAAGCCTGTTGAGCATCGCGGTACAAAATCGAGGCACAGCCTTCCGGAGAGATCACCGAGTAGATCGCATATTCCAGCATCACGATTCGATCTGCCAGGCTGATAGCTAAAGCCCCCCCACTGCCGCCCTCTCCGATCACGATGGTCAAGATGGGGACGGGGAGAGTTGCCATCTCGAACAGATTTCGGGCAATGGCTTCGGCTTGTCCCCGCTCTTCGGCGCCCAGACCGGGGTAGGCACCAGGGGTGTCAATCAACGTTACGATCGGAATCTGGAACTTGGCAGCCAGTTTCATGACTCGAAGGGCTTTGCGATACCCTTCCGGATGAGGCATTCCGAAGTTTCGATGCAGGTTGTCCTTGGTGCCCCGACCCTTCTGATGACCGACAATCGCCACCGACCGCGAATCGATGACGCCCAGTCCGGTGATAATCGAAGGATCGTCCCGGAACAGACGATCCCCGTGTAATTCGACAAATTGCGTTAAGATGCGCTTGATATAGTCCAGGGTATAAGGGCGGCTGGGATGCCGTGCCAATTGCACTTTCTGCCAGCGCGTCAACTTGGAATACACTTCTTCGCGCAGCTTTTCCACCTTCCGTTCCAGCCGCGCGATATCATCGGACAGATCCACGGAGCCGCTGTCGGATAAGCTTCTCATGTCGCGGATCTGCCGTTCTAATTCTGCGATGGGTTTTTCGAAGTCCAATACGAAGGCTTCCATATCACTGCGTCATTTTGAACGGAGTGAAGAATCCAGGGTCAACGGAATACCACTTTGACCGCGCGGCTCACCGATTGCTTCCAGCCGCGCTTCTGACGGTATTCCAGGTCCAATAGGGGCAGGCGACCATTCGATTGCCGCATCAGATCGCCGGAGACGACTTTGAAGTTGACATGACGATGGGATAGTGCAGATATGGTCTTGAAGATTTCTTCGAATGGGACGGATTCGGTGGAGAAGATCACCTCTTCCGGGCGGGTCTCCGCAATGATGAGATCAAGATCGTTGACATGACCGAGAATCGGGAGGCTGTGTTCGACCGGTCTCCAGCCTTCGTCCCCATAGGAAACCATACCGATGATCTCATAGGGGGTGTTGGGAAGAGCGCTGAGCTTCTCCACGATGGTCCCTCCCAAATGACCCAAACCCACCACGATAGTTCGGCGCCTGCGAAAAGCTGCCCCCAATCCGCTTGCCCTAATGTGCAACAGCATCCATCGCCACCCAGGAAGCGCGGTGGTAAGCATCAGGCTGGACATCAAGATCACCAGGCGGGAATAGGCGAATATATTGACGAAGTAAGTGAAGGTGGAATTGATGACGAATCCGAGCACGGTGGCTCCCACGATGCGCGACATGTTCTGCTTGTGACGTCCGTAGATACCCAGGTAGGCGAAGGTGGTCAGCCAAATTGCGCCGTAGATCATGGTGATAATCAGGGAGCCGCCGAACAATCGCCATTCCTGGAACCGCAGGTATCGGGACAACATCATGGAAAGCACAATCAAGCACAAGTCCGTCGCAGGCGCCGCCATGGCAATGCCCAATTTTCCGGCGCCGGCGATCAAGGATCGGAAAACGATTGCCGCATCCAGGATGGGATGGAATAGCCATTCCCATTTGTGGTGGAAGTGCTTGCGAACGAAGAGGTGCATGGCGCCGTAGAAGTGCTTCTCCCGTTTCGTTCCCGATCTCTTGGTGCTCTCGCCCTTGTAGTGTATGATCTGTGTCCTGGGGTAGTAATGGACGTGCCAGCCTGCTTTCTTGATCCGGAAGCACCAATCGATGTCTTCGCCATACATGAAGTAGTCCTCGTCGAATCCGCCGACCGCATCATAGGCTTGCCGCCGTATCATCATGCAGGCGCCCATCAATGCGTCGACTTCGATGGGGACATCCGGGTCGATATAGGTCAGATTATATTTCGAGAAAGAAGGGCTTTTCGGGAAAACCTTCGATAGCCCGGACAACTTGGCGAACGACACCCACGGGGTCGGAAACCCGCGGCGGCAAGTATGGTCGAAGACACCGTTGGGGAAGATGATCTTCGGTCCGACCGCTCCTACTTCGGGATGCGGATCCAGAAATCCAACGAGGACGTTGAGAGTGTCCTCTTGAAGGATAGTATCGGGATTCAGGATCAAGAAATAGCGACCGGCGGCGATTCTCATCGCCTGATTATTGGCTCTGGCGAAGCCGACATTTTCCTGGTTGGCGATGATGGTGACGTCTGGAAAGAGGTTCCGGACCCAGGAAACAGAATCGTCCGGGGAATTGTTGTCCACGACGATAATCTCGACCTGGAGGTTGGCGGAGGCTTTTTGGACGGAGTACAGCGCCTGCTCAAGAAAGTACTTGACGTTGTAGTTGACGATGATGACACTGACATCCATGATAGAGAAGCCCCAGGTAGGGTCAGGTGTCCGCACCTGACACTTGCGCTCCAATGTGCTGCAGGGTGTCCCCACCCTGCGGTGGAACCATGTCGAGTGTGGTGCCGGGTGAGGACACCCCGCACCACGAAACACATTGCATCATTAGGCTGCCGCCTCTCCGTAGGTGGCAGTAAGTGGCGTCAACTGCGGAGAGTTGACAGCACGACGACCTCCTCACTTGCCGAACAAGTTCTTAATCGGCAGTTTCCAGACCATGACGATGGCTTCCCGGACGATCTTCTTGGACATTTTCGAGCTGCCGCCGGTCCGGTCGGTGAAGATGATGGGGATTTCCTTGATTCGAAATCCTTTTTTCCAGGCTTTGTAATTCATCTCAATCTGGAAAGAATAGCCACCGGATCGAATCTGGTCAAGGTCAATGGCTTTCAACACCTCGATGCGGAAGCATTTGAATCCGCCGGTCGGATCTTTGACCGGAATACCGGTGATGGTGCGCGTGTAGAGGGAGGCACAGTAGCTGAGAATCAGCCGCGTCAGAGGCCAATTGACCACCGACACGCCATTGACATAGCGCGATCCGATCACCAGATCATGATCGGGAATCTCTTTCAAGAATCGGGGAATATCGTTGGGATCGTGGGACAGGTCGGCGTCCATTTCGAACACCAGGTCATAATTATTGGCAATCGCGAATTTGAAGCCGCGGACGTAAGCGGTCCCCAATCCCATTTTCGCTTCACGGCGGATCAGATGGACCCGCGAATCGTTTTCTTGCACAGCCTCCACGATATCGCCGGTACCGTCCGGTGACCCGTCATCCACCACCAGGACGTCGATATCCAGACCCAATCCGAATATCAGGCTGATGACCTTTTCGATGTTTTCGCGCTCGTTATAGGTGGGAATGACCACCAGGGTTCTCATAGTCTGCTCTCGCCATCAATTGTGCCATTGACATAATGCCCATGGTCAATCACGGGCTGGAAGCCCGTGCGACGTTTAAGACACGATTCGAGACCCATGTTTCATATACTCGTGCAACCTATTCCCAAGTTCCGGATCGGATAGTGCCAGGATTCTGGCTGCCATGACGGCAGCATTTTCCGCGCCGGCTTTGCCAATCGCCATGGTCGCTACCGGAATTCCGGAGGGCATTTGAACGGTGGAGAGCAGAGCATCCATGCCCTTCAGATCGCCGGAAACCAGAGGCACGCCGATGACCGGCAGAGTTGTCCGGGAGGCGATGGCTCCTGCCAGATGAGCAGCCATTCCGGCGGCGGCGATGTACACACGCGCTCCGTTTCGTTGGGTTTCAGCAAGGTAGGAGTCCAGGCGATCAGGATTGCGGTGAGCGGACAGGATGGTGGATTCGTAGGGGATGGCGAAGTAGTCCAGCAATCTCAGGGTGTGCGACATGATCTCCTGATCGGAAGCGGATCCCATGATGACTGCAACTTGGATCATTCTACCTTCCCGAGGATATGGATCGGTGACCCGGCAAGCCTGCAGCAAGGACGGAATAGCGAGCGAGGCTATCCGCTGAATGTCAGGGACAGCCTCGCAACGATCGAATTGGGCGCTGTCAGACGTCCCCGCCTGACAGTCATCAGTGCCGCAGGGTGAGGACACCCTGCGGCACTGACCTCACTCAAGGAGTATTCGCGGAGTATCAGTCTTCGTAAGTCTTAAAATGGGTAGCGGGTTGGAAATACACCGCAAGACCCAGTTGACCGTAGAAGCCTGAGAAATCCAGCTCCAGGGGACGGTTCCCATAGAACACGGTGTGTTGCTGGTCGCTGGCATCCCGGTAGGCTATTTCGTCGATCAGGGCTCTGCGATATCCAGCTCCCAGTTTCAATCCCAGATGCTCCTTCAAAGGCACTTCCAGTGCGATGTTTGCCAGGAAACCAAGGGATCGGCCGGAAGCGTCTCGATAACCGCCGCTGACTTGATCGCGGTCAGTGGAGCCCATGAAGCCATTCACGCCCAGACCAAATTGGAGCGACCAATCAGTCCAGAACCTCATGTAATAGCATCCCATCGCGAACAATTCGTGACCGCGAAGTTTGTACTCGACGGTCCCGGTGGAACTTTCCCCTTTCAGCGAGGAACTCATGATATAGTTGTATCCGATGTTCCAGCCGAAATTGGGATGGGTCTTGTACAGCAGACTGAGTCCCAGCATAGGAGCGCCGGGGGTGGTGGTCGCAGTCTGGTATGATTCCACGTCGTTTCTTGGATCATCCATGAAGTAATGGCTGAATCCGGCTCGGAATTCCAGACCTCGTTGGTTGGGAATGCGGTCAGCCAACGCACCAGACGTCTGGATCATCAGTGCTGCCACACACAGGGTCAGAGTAATCACGGCAAAGTTACGCATGGCTTTTCCTCCGGTTTTCAAGGTTGTTCTATCTTGTGGACATCTTGGAGTTTCTGACGATAGTTCTGCAATTCGCTCCTGGCGGAAGCGTCCTGAGGATGGTTCTTCAGCCAATCTTCCAGCATCTGAACGGCTTTCCCCCAGTTCTGGGTCTCGTCATATACTCTGAGCAGACCTCCCACGGCTTGCCCATTTTGAGGATCCAACGCCAGAGCCTGGTCGAAGTATTTCTCAGCCCTGGCGGCAGAACCGGTTTGGAAATATAGAGTCCCGACCCTCAGATACGAATTGCTCTCGGGATATTCCTGGAGTACCCTGTCGAATATATGCTCGGCAGCGCTGTCATCTCTTAGATACTGCAAATATACCGATCCCACGCGCAATCCGTCAAGGAAAGACAGATCGGTTCGCTGCCTGAGACCGTCCATCCGCTGGCGCAGTTCCTCGTCCCGTCCGACATTGTGGTACATCAGACCGAGCTGGATCACCAGTTCGTTGCTGGTAATCGGGATTATTTCCTCCGGGATTTCCGCCTCCATCTGGTCAAGAATGACCTGGATTTTCTGACCCGGCTGGAGTTCATCGAAATGGGCGACCCTATCCGCCAGGCTTTCGTAAGGAATCGGCGGGACACTTCCACCTGGCATCATGCTGGAGTAGTGATACGCCAACTGCAGGAAAGCAGATCGGTAGTTCTGCACCAACTTCTGGATATTATCGTTGAAGTAGATTTTGGGATTGTTCAGGTTACGATAATGCCCCTGGAAGGATTGAGTCAGGTTTTTCCACATGATGTCCGGTTCTACGATCTGGTCCTTGTTCTGGACCAGCCGGAGCGCCAGACCGTCCATTCGAAGGTAGTCGCGCAGCCCTAACATATTGTTGATGGAGACTGTGACTGCGAAGTACACCGGGCGCTTCCAGTTGTTGGTGCGGATAATGTCAAGGATCATAATATCCTGGACCCGCAGGAAGTTGTTTTCCCGCGACGGCGAGCCTCTGACGGGCACATACATAGTGGCAGGGCATTCCCAGGATATCGGTCCGCTCGGGCTGTCCAGTTTGATATGCCACTTGTCTCGGGGCCAATACCGTTTCATCAAGGCGTTAACGTCATGCTGATCCAGATACGTATCGATGTATTCGTCGGTGAAGCTGATGGGGACTTTTGGATCCTTGTGTTTGAGCTGCTTGATGTACCATCCGGTGTTCAACAGCGACAGATTGACGACGCGGATGTCTTTTCGGACGCCGGCTACTTCCTGGAGGTACCAGACCGGGAAGGTGTCGTTGTCGCCGTTGGTGAAGATGATGGCATCGGGCTCGCAGGTTTGGAGAATATTGTAAGAGTAATCCCAGGCGACGTAATTCCCGCCCCGACTCTGCATCTTATAGTTTTTGACCACCATATTCAGGGGGATCAATCCCACCAGCAACACGGTGGCAGCTCCCATCGCGGAGGCGCGGAGTCCACCTTTCTGTTTGAATTTCTCGGCTAATATCTCCAGGATGGCAGCGGCACCAATGCCGATCCATATGGAGAACGCCAGAAACGAGCCGACGTGAGTGTAGTCCCGTTCTCGAGGTTCCGGATCGGGTTCGTTTAAGTAGAAGACGATGGCATAACCTGTCAGAAAGAACAGCGCCATCACTGCCAGCGCGCGCTTGTCGTCCTTCTGGAAATGGTAGCCCAATCCCAGGAGCCCAACCAAGAATGGAATCGCGAAGAATTTGCTGATATCGGGTTTGGCGCCTTGATACTCATCGTCCATCCCGACGAATTCCCAAAGGAAGTATCTGTTATACATGTAGTTAACTTGATAGCGCCAGAAGAAGTCCCATTCGCTGGTGTAGTTAGGGTTATTATCCCACTGGCGGTCCAGGATCGACCGCTCGCCATACTGCTCGCGTTTCAAATAGGATAGAATTCGGGGCAGGTTGTCCGGATTGTTTTCGTCGATGGCGGGCTGCAACGAGGACCGGATGAAGACCATGCTATAGGTGGCGTAACCAAGCACGATGAGCAAGATGGAAGTGATCAACAGGGAGGCGAGGTGCATTCTCTTCTTGATCGCCCACCATGCAATCCCGACCAAGATCAAGAACAGGAGGATGGGGGCAGCGGGTCCAATTTTCTCCGCAAGCTGCGGAATCCCCTGGATCAATCCGGGATTGATGACCAGGATCATAAGTCCCACTGCGAACCAGAAGGCAAGACATCGGATGAATGATCCGAATCCGTGGCGGTTGATCAGCACGATTTCCCAGATCACGATGCCCAGCAAGACGAAGATGAAAAGCGCCATCATGGCGGGTGATCCCTTTGCCATGATGGCAAGAAACAGCGCAATAGCGGCGCCGAACTGCAAAGCCAGATGGGCGGTCATGGCGGGCAAGTTGATCTTACGATAGAAGAAAATCAGCCCGACGAATGGGATGGTCAACAAGTTCAATAGGTGGACACCAATCGCCAAGCCATAGAAGTATGCGATGAGCAGGAGTATGCGTTCGTTGCCGGGCTGATCGGCTTTTTCCAGCCAGACGAGAATCAGCCAGACGACCGCCGCGGTAAAGAAAAGGCTGAAAGCGTACACCTCGGCTTCCACGGCATTGAACCACACACTGTGACCGAAGGCACAGGCAAAAGCTCCCACTATGCCGCCAACGTAGGCGATCCATTTGTCCTGGGCGGTCTTTTCGTCCCCCCGCCACTGCCGAATCAGCCTGACGATGATCAGATAGAGGAACAAGATCGTGAATGCGCCGGTGATGGGCGAAATCAGGTTGACACGAAAGCCGATATCGTCGAAAAGAGGGAGCATGGAGAATATGCGTCCCACCAACAAATAGAATGGGGCTCCCGGGGGATGAGGTACAGACAAGGTATAGGAGCAGGCGATGAATTCGCCACAGTCCCAAAACGAAGTGGTCGGAGCCATGGTCGCGACGTAGATGACCAGGGTGATCAGAAATACGGCAAGAGCGATGATTCGGTTGGTGTTTGGGACTGGGATCATGCGATTATCTCAAGTGATACGCCGGCAAATCGAATTGCCCTTTCTTTTCCCGCCCGCTGCATGAGCGGTGTGTCCTGGCTGTCAGGTGAGGGCACCTGACAGCACTTAATATGCGATTATCTCAAGTGATACGCCGGCAAATCGAATTGCCCTTTCT
>Ga0214473_10001616_pt1 | contig 29345 bp, 45 predicted proteins | sample RVTome_7_FD_203509 | JGI IMG/M metagenome (GOLD analysis project Ga0214473, IMG submission 203509) | Soil microbial communities from uranium-contaminated site in the Upper Colorado River Basin, Wyoming, United States - RVT98D197 | ecosystem: Environmental > Terrestrial > Soil > Contaminated >...
GAGCTTTGCCGGAGGTCGCTGATGCCTGAGCATATACGATCAGTCTTAGCGCGTTTGATTGAGGAGCATCCCTCGGCTATCGTCGCGGCTAACCGGGCACTGCTAGTTAGCATGGGAGTCAGAGAGGACATCGCCGAGGGCCTGGCGAAGCAGTACGACGCGGAACGGATAAAGGCCGTGATCGATTACTGCGCACCACGCTATGGGCCGGGAGGCATCGTCAAGGCGCTCGTGCAGGAATGGCAGTTGCCGAGCGAGCTATTCATGTCCCAGGAGGACCCCCGCTATCCCTCGGACAATGACACAGCATTGAGACCCGGCTTTATCTACTTCATGGCTGCCGCATCTGATCTTGAACGGTTGGAGACAGGCGAACGCATCCCCATCAAGATCGGCCGGACCATCAACCCAGTTCAGCGACTTCGCAATTTCAATGGTACGTCTGATCGATTTACGTTTGTGGCCACTGTTCCCATCCGAGAGGACCATCACCGGGAAGAGATGAGAGCACATGGTTTGGCTGCTCATCAATGGATCGAGCGAGAATGGTTCGACATGACATCCTCTGAAATTGATGATGTTATCAAGGAGCTCAAAGGCGATGCCTGATCCCAGCGACAACCTAGAATTGCTTCGTCTCTTCGCGGGCAGCCGCGTGGTTGCTTATCGCCCCAGGCTAGCGACAATGCTCGGAGATGTAAAGGCCGCGCTGCTGCTCTCCCAGCTCGTTTATCAGGCCTTTCAGCAAGAAGATTCCAGCGCCGACTTCTCTGTTTTGGCCAGCGATCTGGAGGAGCAGACTGGACTCTCCATCAAAGAGCAGCGCAGTGCGCGGACATTACTCGTCAAAAAACAGGTGCTCGCCTGTGAACGCCGAGGGACACCTTACCGCTACTTCTATCGAATACGTTTTGAGGTTCTGTCAGCGCTGTCCGCCGGTCAGATGGAGCTCCCCATTGAAGCGCCCAAGAGCGTATCAAATGGACGGTCCGCCTCGGTCGTTTCTGACAATTCAGAGTGTCCCGACGGGACAGTCCAGAGTGTCCCAGTAGGACAGTCTAGAGTGTCCCAAACGGCACATCTAGAGTGTCCCGATGGGACAGTCTCTAAGATTAAGAGTCTTCAAGAGGGGGCTTTGAGAAAAACAGCCAGAAAACATTCGGCATCTGCGATGCCGCGCCCGCCAGCCATCGAACTTCACCGCCGACTGACACACCGCTACCTGCACAAGTCAACCTGGCCGACTGTCAACAGGGTCATAGGCTCCGGGTTCCCGGCATTGCTCCGATGGGGCCGGCTCGTCCGGGCCTGGAAGCTGGCCGGATACAACGTGACGAACGCCAAGGGAATGCTGGAGGTCTACCGCAACGGCTGGCAGCGCCGAGGAGGTCCGGAACCCAGAGACCCGAATTACTCCGCCGCCAAGGACACCGCTGAATTCAACCGCAAGCGCGCCGCCGCCCGGGCGGCTTTGGGTCAGGCCAAGAGGCTAAACCGGGAGGCCGTCGATGGCTAAGACGACTGGAATTCACTGGGCTGATTGATCTATAATAGAGTGTACGAAACTAATTGAGAGATGGTATGTCAGGAACTAGACAAGGGGCACTCAAAGGCGCGGCCAGACGCATCGGCATATCCCAGCTGGAATATCAGAGCAAGATCGACGCGGGGCAGAAACGGTGCAGCGGATGTGACACATGGCGTCCGATATCAGAATTCGGAAAAGACAGTTCTCGAGGTGACGGACTTTCTACCGTTTGCTATTCATGCCGCAAGAAGAGGTATGACGAAACATACGTGCCTGTTCCCGCAGATCGACGGAAGAAATCGGGACCACAGAGGATCCCGCGCCGACCGGGAGACAAATTGCAAGCAAGGTCCCGTATCAACCACGACGTAAAGCTCGGCATTATTCCCCATCCGAACGATTTGGCTTGCGTTGATTGTGGACACATTGGCGACGATAGAAGGCATGAATACGATCATCGCCTAGGCTACGAGCCTGAGCACCACTACGAGGTAGACGCTGTTTGTTCAGCCTGTCATCATCGTCGAGCGGATGCCCGACATGAGACATGGTATTCGAAAGGAAGGTGATGCCCTATGGCGCGGACCTCTGCAATTGAGTGGACCGATGCCACCTGACCTGGAACCCCTGGATGGGCTGCATCAAGGTGAGCGAAGGCTGCAAGCACTGCTACATGTTCAGGGACCAGGAGCGCTACGGCCATGACCCCCGGGAGTTGAGGCGTAGCAAGACAACGTTCGAAGATCCGCTGAAATGGAAAGAGCCACGGCGCATCTTCGTCTGCAGCTGGTCCGACTTCTTCCTGGAGACGGTGCCTGAACAGTGGCGGATCGACGCGTATATGGTGATGCACGCCGCTCCGCAGCACACGTTCATGCTCCTGACAAAGAGGCCGCAGAATATGGGCGCGATGCTGCCGGACGGCTGGAGCGACGGGATGTGGCATCAGTTACCGAATGTGTGGCTGGGCGTGAGTGCCGAGAACCAACGGCGGGCAGATGAGCGCATTCCACTGCTGCTGCAGGTGCCGGCGGCGGTACATTTCGTGAGCGCCGAACCGCTTCTGGGACCAATTGACCTCCTGAGTCCCTGGTACGACTGGCTTACTGGATGGACAACGGAGGCAGAACCCGATCAGCGAGGCGAGCCAGTTCCAGTTCAGGTACAGACTGACAAGCTGGATTGGATCATTACCGGCGGGGAGAGCGACCTGACCGATCCACGCCTCATGGATCTCGACTGGGCCCGCAGTATCCGTGATCAATGCGTCGAAGCGGGCGTGGCATTCTTCCACAAGCAGCACGGCGGCCGTCGAAAGATCGGTAGTGCCTGGGGCGGTCGGGAACTGGATGGCCGGATCTGGGACGGGTTCCCGCAAGGGACTTCCCGATGAACGTCATCATCATGGCCTCCGGCGAGCAGGTTCGGTTCGGGCCAAACCAGCCCTTGAAGCAGATGCTGAAGGTCCAGGGCGAGACCCTGATCCAGCACACGGTCAATCAGTGCCGCGCCCGCGCAGTCTTTCTGCCGATCTATCTGATCACCCACCATCAGGAGCTGACCGCACATGGCAATAGACTGGGCATCAGACCGGTGGATCTGGGGTCTCTCCGGTCGGATCGGCTGGCGGAAAGCATCCTGAATACCGCATATCTCTGGGGTCCTGCGGACCGGACAGTCATCCTGCTCGGCGATGTCTTCTACACCGATCTGCTCATGTCCGAGATCTTGGCCGAACGCGGCCCGACTCGCTTCTATGGCAACCACCTGGAGATATTCGCCATCAGCCTGAGTCCCGCGCAGATCCCGGAATTCCAGGAGGCCTGCCGAACGGCCAGCGAATACGTGCCGGCATCAAGCGCCAAGGTCCGCAAGATCTACCAGTTCATGGCAGGCGTCTCCATGCACGGCAGCCAGATGGAAGCCGCGCTGGAGGACTGGCATGAGCACGCTGGCCGCGGAGAGCCGCACCTGGTCCGGCCGACCGGAACCCTGATGCGCTTCGTGGACGATGAGACCAGGGACTTCGATGTCCCGGATGCCTATCAGACGTTCTGCCGTGACGTACTCAAGCTGTCGCCGGAGCGAGTCCAGTGACCCAGCAGATCGTCCCTGCCGACTGGCAGTTCACCTCCCGCAAGAAGGCCTCCGACATCAAGACCGGCGATCGGCTGCGGGTCTACCTGCCGGAAGTGGTTGCGACATCCGGATCCTGCGGCAACTGCCTCGGACTGGAACAGGTCTTCTCGCGGGTGGTCCGCTCGTCGGGCCCGGTCACCTATGTAGACGGTCGGAAGCTGCACGTCGAGCTCCAACAAGCGCCGTGTCCGGTCTGCCAGGGCGAACAGCTGCAGAGATGGCTGGAACAGTCTTCCGGGCTGGAGGGCCTATACCTGGACGGCAAGCACGCGCTCGACGTGCGGGTCGCCAGCGAGCATCCGCTGTCGGGCCAGGAAGAGGCGTTCAAGATCGCCTGGGCGCTGCTCTCTGAGCTGCCGGCGCCGAAGACCTGGGCGCTCTTCTCCGGCGACTATGGCCGCGGCAAGAGCCACATCCTGGTCGGGCTGGTGAACGGCTGCCGGCTGGCCGGCGTGTGGGCGCAGTACGTCACCACCGAGCAGATGCTGGAGCGGATCCGTTCAACCTACGATCCGATGTCCGCAATGGAGACGACCGCCGAGGTCCGACGGCACTTCGAGCTGGTTCCGGTCTTGGTGGTGGACGAGCTGGACCGGGTGAAGTGGACCGAGTGGGCCGGCGAGAAGCTGGTCGCCATTTTCAACCAGCGCTATCTGGAGCAGCGGTCAACCGTGTTCGCATCCAACCTGGGGCCGCAGGCGCTGGCCAAAAAGGTCGAGCCGCTGGCGGCGTTGGTGTCGCGAATCTCATCCGGCCATGTGGTGACGGTCGGAGGGCCAGATCTGCGACCGGGGTATCAGCCGGGCTTGCCGGAATTGCCGGGGTATTTGCATGACTGATACCAGCCGTGGGAAGTTGCCGGAACTCGAGCAGTCCGCGATAGACGCGCGCCACGGCTGGGCCATCATCTATGGCGATATTCTGGACGGAGTTACCCAGAACGAGACCGTGGCTGAAGAGGCTCGCCACGAAAACGCGCTTGTGATCCCCATCAGCTGGGACGGTGATGCTATCTTGTGGCAGCATATCATCCAAGCGTTGCGGGAAAGCAGCCAGGATCAACGGAGTGTTTGAACAAGCGAGAGCGGATATCTATGCTGGCTAGAGCCGACATCAAGAGTCTTCCTCTCGCGGACGATAGTGTAGACATGATCTTCACCGATCCGCCATATGCAAACGCCGCGCTCGCGTGCTATGACTGGCTCGCACATGAAGCGGCTCGTATACTCAAACCTAGCGGCTTCATCTTGGCTATGTGCGGCGGCGCCAACAATGGGCCGATCCACAGGTTCTTCTTGGATGCTGGCCTCGCCTGTTTCTTCGACATCGCCTATATCTTGCCCAATGGATCGGGTGGTTATCTACACCATTTGCAAGTCCTCGTGCGCAGCAAGTTCATCCTGTCCTATTCCAAGGGCACCGGTACCCTGAGAGTGCCGGCCATGCAAAATATGTATTCAGGCCGCAAAGACAAGCGCTTTCATCATTGGGGACAGGACGTTGATAGCGCCAGGTACTTCATAGACCACTTCACGAAGCCCGGCGATCTCGTGGTGGACCCGATGGTCGGCGGCGGAACGACGGGCGTAGCCTGTCAGCTCATCGGGCGCCGTTTCATCGGAATGGACACCGATCCCGAAGCGATCCGCATCAGCGCCGCGAGACTGGCAGGCTCTGATGCCGTGGTGAACTTGCCTCTCTTCGCCAACCAAGACCCTCCCCCGACTGAGGAGCCATGACCCTATGGCAACGCTGAAGCGCTGTCTGGCACCTGGATGTAACGCGATCATCGTCGTACATCGCCACCAGGATGGGCGCAAGAAGTATTGCTCACGCCGATGTCGCGACGCGCATCGTCCGATCCAAGGCTGGGCGGTAGAACCAGGAGAGCGCCGATCACCGGATACCGAATTCAAGAAGGGCAACCGACCGCAGACGTGGGTTCCAGTGGGATCCGAAGCCGAGATGAAAGGCGGCTACATCAAGGTCAAGATCGCTGAGCCGAATATCTGGAAGCTCCGTTCGCATCTCGTCTGGAAAGCGGCTCACGGCAAGGAACTTCCCGAAGGATGGATCGTACGCCGGCGCGATGGGGACCCAAAAAATGACGACCCGGAAAACCTAGTTGCGATGCCGCGCGGGAAGCATCTGCAGGAGACCTTGAAAGACCCGGAAGTGAACGCTCGATGGAAGCGCCGAACTCGACGGGCCAGCAAGAAGCGCTGGATAGACTATCGGCTTGGCGTCCACACGCGGTTGAGATGGTGGGATGAGCCGCCAGCCTATTGATCAGGCCGCAAAACTCGGCCCGCGTGAGTCCGGCCAGTCCCTCGAATACCTGCTGACCTTCGCACATACCCGCTACGCCGATCACGGTCTCGCCAAGATCGAGCACAACGGGACGATGGGCAGGTTCATCAAGCAGGCCGGGAAGCTGACGATGATCCCGGCCGCCGGCGGGTCGGCACCGGACTACTACGGCTCGATCAGCGGCCGGATGCTGGCATTCGACGCGAAGCGAGTCCACACCCAGGGCGGCTGGCATCTGCACCGGGACCGGCTGCACCAGTTCCACAAGCTCCAGTCCTGGGCCCGGGTCGGCCAGGCCGTCAGCTTCTTCGCCATCGAAGAGGCCCGCAACTCCCGCCTGTGGCTCCTGCGGGTGACTGGCGAGGAGAACCCGTTCGAGCTGCCGGGCCTGCGGTTCAATGTGGAGCCGGGAGCGGGGCTGCTCCAGGTGCCGATGAACCAAGACGGCTGGTATGACTACCTCCCCGTACTTCAGTACCATTGGTTGAAAGAGGCGCAGGCCGCAGAATAGAGCTGAACACACGGAGACAAATATGCTCAACGGAATGCTTTGGCTACCGGGAAAAGATGATGCTCCAGTAGAGCGAGCACTGGAGTACGCGCGCATGAAATACGGGCCAGATCAGATGACTGGCAAGGTCTTTGCTCGAACCGCGGATCTGCCCGGCCTGGAAGAAGACCCATCCATCATGTCTGGTCTATGGCTGGTGGAGCTTTCCGGGGATGGCCGGAAGGCCTAGGTTATGCCTGTCACGGCTCCTGACGCCATCAGGACACGCCTGAGGCACATGAATGCGGTAGAGCACGTGCCCTGGCGCCGCATTGCCGAACTGGACGAATTCAAAGGAATTCCGCCCGGGACGCTTTGCTCCTTTTCAAAGGGCAGCTACGAGCCCAGAAATAATGAATATCGGCGCAGGCTGGGACTGTCCGAGATCATCACTCAAAAGGTTGTCAGGAACGGCGAGGGCCGTTTCTCGAAGGCAGACGAATGACCGACAAGCTGCAACAGCTCACTGAAGACTGCCTGGTGGATGTCGCCGGAGGCTTCGGCTTCCGGGTTGTCTTTTCCTATCTCGAGCACTGGACCGACCTCAAGGTCTACAAGATCACGAGCCGGGACACGGATGGTCTGCTGTCATTTGACCGCAAGAACGCACGCAGCTTGCCGGATCCGGTGGAGAGTATTGATGAGGCCGAGGTCTATCTGGAGGGCTACATCAAATGGGACGGCTGCTCAGAGCTGGACCAGGGACGCCCTCACTGGTGTGGTCCGTTTGACTACAAGCAGCACATCGCATTGCTGGAGCACCTGTACCGGCGCTCGCAGGAATTGATGACCAGAGGGAACTGGGAGCCCTGGGATGGATAACCTAGCAGTCGCATTCGTCGTCATCGCGTTTCTGATGTGTCTTGGCGAGTTCGTCTATCAGCGCAAGCTATGGCGGCTGTACGAAGAGGCCGGACAGATATTCCTTGCCGAAGTCGGGGAACCCTGGGATGGATAACCCGATGGTGGAAGCAGATCATGGAGGCGAGATGAGCGACCTCCGTCGAGCCACACCGCCCGAGCAGCGGGCCTGGGTGGTGGGACCCTACAAGGATGAATGGGTGATCATCTGTCATCGGGCCACTCGGACGGAGGCTCGCTGGGTCGCGTGCCACATTGACCTTTGGAACATGGAGTACACCGACATGCGGGCCGTCCGGGCACCCTACCTGGATGGGCTGGCACCCACTCGCGAGCTGCTACTGGCCAACGGCTGGCCGGAGGAGTGGGAGGGCGAGCCGCTTGATCTGGATGCGTACGCCGGCGACTGTGGGTGTGCGCTGTGCAAGGAGGCGAGATGAAATTCCGAGTGATCATTGATGCGGCAAACCATGAGGTGCAGCTTTTTCCCGAGATGCCCATTGAGCACGCCATGATGAAGCTGCTCGGCGACGGCACCTGGAAGTCCCACGTCACCATCGAAGGCGGGTATCTCCACGGCGAAGTCCGACGCGTGAGCCTGGTCCGCGTGGTTGAGCAGAGCGAGAAGGCGAGACGATACCTAAGCGGGCGGTTACCAGAGTTGACCAAAGAATCTACTGTACTTGCGGTGGAGCCATGAGAGTACAGGCCGATCCCGAGAGCGCCGAGGTCGCCATTCGCGCGTTCGCCGAGGTTCACAACGGCCAAGGACATGGACCATGCGACGCCAAGACTGCTCGGAAGGCCCGACTACGCGCCGAGCAGACCGCGGAGGCGAGATGAGAGTGCTACCGCTGTTACGCATGATGGCCGTCTCCGAGCATTGGCTGGACGGCGTGGCGATCTACGCTAAGACGGACGACAGAGATGGCCCGAACCAGGCCGTTGTCGATGTCAGCCTGGAACAGATATCGTCCACCCCGGATCAGGAATATACGCCGCTGCACCTATCGAGAGAGGGTGCCGCGGAACTCATGGACTCGCTCTGGCGAGCCGGTATTCGGCCGACCGATCATCGGGATCAAACCGCCGTCCGGGCGCATCTCCAGGACATGCGCTCGCTTGTTGAGCATCTGCTGGGAGTCAGTTTCAAATGATAGACCTCAAGCAACTCGTCCTCGGAAAGCGCGATGAAGGCAAGATCGTCTACCGATCTCACGAGGGTCTCATGGCCGTTCCGGTTGACCAGTTCATCCAGCAGCCCGCCGACGGCATCCTGTACGACCTGAACCAGCTTGAAGAAGTGGTGCTGACCTTCATCGATGACCCCAAGTGGATCAATGACTTCGCCGTGGCGCTCACCATCCGGGCGCTCAAGAAGGACATGGACGCTCTGCGTCCCATCGCCGATGAGCAATTGAAACTGGCCGAGGAAGAATGGGCCGAAGAGGGTTCTGCCGCTGACGGCGAGCCGTTTGAGGAGTGGCTCGCACGGCGCAGGCCCTTACTCGCCGCTCTACCGGAGCGTCTCAAGGAGGCCAGATGAGTACAAAGCTTGTTGTTGAAATGAATTTGACGATGGTGATCTCGCGTCCCGGCGGCCGGGAGGCCGCTCTGAAATACTGGGCCGACATGAACCCAGTTGACCAGCGTGAGGAGATGATGTCCATTCTGACCGACGGCGACTGGTCCGAACTGGAGATCGTAGACGCGAAGATCGGCATAGACCACCGATGACCAAGCGTAAACCATCCGGCCGCCTTGAAACCATCGTCACCGAGCCCGAGCGCGCCCGGCTGGCCCGCTACCGGCTCGGGCTGGAAAAGAATATCCGGGCCTTCCTGATCGGCTCCTGCCGGGTTCTCCTGGCGCATTCCCCGCAAGCCGACCACTACATGGCGATCAGCCACAAGAACCGCTATCCGACCTGGGAGGAAGTGCTGCAGATCAGGGACCTGTTCTTCGCGGGGCCCACCAAGCTGGGCGCGTTGGCTCGGCCTCCGGGGGAACGAGCCGGGGTGCCGGACCACACGCTGGAGCTCTGGGAGATGACCAGCACCGGGAGCAAACCTGTCTATGGCCCGCGGGGGAACGTACTGGGGACTGAGAGGATCAGAACATGAAACTGCGGACTGCACTTTTATGGTGGTTTGCCACCATCGTCGCCGGCGCCTTCAGCGGATGGTCTGCTGGCATCTATTCGAATTTCTGGCCGATGGGTGGACTGGCCTTCGGAGCGATGGTCGGTTTTCTGATAGGTGGTTTCATCAACATGGTTCCGTGGACGTACTTTAGGGAGTAGAGAGGAGCAAAGCATGAAGGCATCTGAGATCCGACCCTGCGACAATTGCGGCGGCACGCTGGGGCATTTCTTCTACACCGCCGACCTCTCTCAGGTCCTTGTCGATGTACGGCCACTCCAGGAGCGCCAAGGCCTGATGATGATGTGGGGCGGCAACCCGGCCATGGCGCCGATAGCCGATGTGCTCGCCTCGACCTCGCTGGATGAGGTCGGCGTCCGGCTGGGCGACAAGGATCCCAGCCTGAACACACGGCTCATCCTGTGCTTCGACTGCTACGTTAAGCTCGGCCTAGGTTCTCTGGCCGAGAAGGTGAGTGATGCGAAGGCCGGAGAAGACAGGCCATCATGAGACCGGCGGAGAAGATCATCGTCGGCGCTCTGGCGCTGGGTCTTGCCGCACTCATCCTGAACATGCTCGGCATCCTCTAGGCCACCCGCGCCCGCCACTTGCGGGTGAGACTTCGAAAGGTACCCGGTGAATTGACGAAAGGGAAAGCGGCGGGCGAAACAAGAGCCCCGGTTTCGGCCGGGGCTCTTTGTTAGGCGGTCGCTCAAGCGCCATGGGTTACTCCTCAGCTTTGGCTCAAGTGCGCCGCCTCGGCCAGCCTGCACCCGGACGGTGCATCTCAGCTTGCGCCGGCCAGAGAACGGAGACATCGCCGTGCGGCGGCGATTCTCCGATGCTCCCTCAGTTCAACCTGGTCTTGCCGATGCTCCGTAGGCGCCTTCCTTGATGCCCTTATAGGCCCTCTGGCTTGAGATCCAGTTCACCAGCCACAGAAGGATCGCCTGGGCTGCGGGCGGGACGCCGGTCAAGAGCTCGAAGCTCAGCGCAGCCTGGGCGGCCATGCCGAGGATCCCGGACATCACGATCGGGAAGAGCACTTTGACCCACCGTGGTAAGGTGTGCCAGGATGACCAGTTCTCCAGCAGGTAGGCCATCACCGCGCCGGTCAGGGCCGACGCTCCGCCTCCAAGAATGATCCAGACCAGGACAGCATTCAGGCTGTCAAACTGCTCCTGCAGGAACCGGAAGGCCAGCAGCCACAGGCTGGACCAGACCAGCACCAACAGGATCGTCCGCCTCCGCATGATGTGCTTCATGTCTCTGCCTCCTCGGAATTGGTTGGCTCGGGTTCAACGATCTCATAGCTTACGATGTGCGCGTGTGGGACGGTAAGAACAGCCCTGCCCGTGCCGTCTCTCGCTTCCAGACAGTCTGCCGCGGTGGCCGACCACCAACTACAGGTATCCACGTCCCTTTTGATGATGGAACCGTTGTCCAGTTCGATGCGAATTCTCATCAGTGTCTCCTCAGGGTTGCTGCCATTGTAGCGTACTATCCTTCGGGCGTTGCCGTCAACTCGGCCAGCCGGGCCTGAACCCTCGGCAGCCAGAAACCAAGAACGGTGTCCGCATAATTCAGGCCCCCGCGGCTGCCGCACGCGTCGGCGAGGACATTCTCCTCAGAACAGTTGTAGTAGGCCAGTCCAAGCCGGACATCCCCGTCGGCATTGGCCAGGGCGCTCTGAAGTATCCAGATCCCCATTACCGCGTTGCTCCAACTCGAACCACAGATGCGGTCGGCCGGAACCTCGTACCAGGGCTTGGGCATCACCTGCATCAGGCCACATCCGCCATCACTGGCCCTGGCTGTCTGCAGTCCGCCCGACTCGGCCGCGATCACCGCGAGGACAAGCGCCGTATCCGGAGTGTAGCCAGCCCGTTCCTTGATGACATCCACCATCTTCGCCCACCGGACGCTCTGCTCAACTTTCATTCTGGCCGTGATCTCTATGACCGGATCGATGGTGGGCGTCGGCGAGGGGCTTGCTGTCGGTGTTGCGGTCGGTGTTGATGTCGGGATGTAGGTCGGGGTGATGCTGGGGGGCGGGACGAGGGTCCGAGAGGGGAAAGGGGTGCTCGTCGGCTCAGGCGGCGGCATCGCCTCCGAAGCCGCGGCGACCGCAGCCATTCCTAGAACGATAGGCACGGACAACAGCGCGAGCGGAAGGTTCGGGCTATGCAAGCCCGCGCTGCCTGAGCGAACGCCAGCCGAGATACGTGACGACGGCCTGCGTCCTGCTCTGGACACCCATGACGGAATAGAGCGAGGATAGATCGTTGCTTGAGAGTTGGTTCCTGATACTTTGCGGCGCGTAGCCGAGCTGTTTTCCGATCTGCGTGTTGGTTTTCCCATTCAGCATCATCTCCAGGATCTGTTCTTGCCTCGGGGTCAGGTCGAACTGGTAATAGCTCATGGGCGCTCCATTCCATAGGTCATCATCGCCTGCGCATCTCCCGCGCCAGGAGGCGACCAGTCCATCGCGGGGCCGGGAACGATCCCCAGCACGTAGCGGGTCTGCTGCCAGTAAGGACGGCTCGGGTCTTTCTTGTCACCGGCCAGCTGCCGGCCACAGAAGTAGAGAATGAGTGCATTTGGCTCAGCCATGATCAAGTCCCAGCCGCGGTCGGGCTGGGTCTCGTCCAGATAAGCAGGGAAGTCCATAACCTTCCCCAATGAATCCTCGACTTGCTCAGGCGGGATGCGGGCCCAGGCGACGACCAGCCCCCATTCCTCCGCCAGCCCAGGCTGGACGATGTTCACCGTGGCGTTCTGGATGTTCTCATCCAGGCGCCGCTCGGCCTCGCTCCACAGAACCGTGTACCCGTGCTCGTCCCGTTCGATGAACTCCTGCAGCGGGGTCATGGACTGGTTTGGGCCAGAGTGAGCCCAGATGGTGGTCCGGCCGAGATCGTCTGTCCATGTCACCGCACCGCTGTACAGCGGATCAAAGACCGGCGTCTCAAACACGCCGGGGAACCAGGAGTACGGATAGAAGCCGACTTGATAGGAACCAGCTCCGAGGTCCAGATGGAAGGTCATCCAGGTCGCCTCGCCATCAGTCAGATCCAGTGTTCCCCATGGGTCTATCTCTGCAGTCGGAAGCGGTAGAGGCTGAGGGTGATCGATCTCCGGCAGAATGTTGTAAGTATCCTCCGGTGTTGGCTCCTCAGTCGGGTCAGCATCCGGCGGCCGCTCCAAGTCTTGAGCTTCTGCAAAGGCAGGAGCGCCGGTAGGAAGAGGGGCGGGGGTTTGCGGCCCCCGCCCCATCGCAAGCCACAAGCCGATAGCCACGCCCCAGGTGGTGACGAGCACGCCGACTGCCGCACCGAGCAGCAGATGCCGCAGATATGATCGACGTTTGGGCGGAGGCTTCAGCTTCTGGCTACGGAAGTCCATTACCGCATTCGCCTTGCCGCGAGGGTTAAGCCGCCGGCGAACAGACTGCCGAAGATGGCGAGCGCCAACACCGGGAGAACGGCATCCTCGGGGCCGGTCGGCGGATGCCTTGTGGGAGGCTTCTGAGTCGCGGTTGGCTCTGGAATCTCTGAGGTATTGGTCGGCGTGGGAGATGGGCCCTCGGTCGCTGTATCGGTGGGCGTTGGTGATGGACCTTCGGTGGCCGTCTCGGTTGGAGTCGGCTCCTCGGTATCGGTAGCCGTCGGGGTATCCGTGGGCACGGGTGTGTCCGTAGGATCCGGAAGCTCATAGCTCCAGTGGCTCAGACCACAGGCATTCTCGGCATCCACCACGGAATTGACGTACTCCCAGCCTCCTTCGTCTAGATAGCCGTCACAGCCCTCCGAGTTCTCGCTGCCGCCCTTGACGCAGTAATTTGATGCGCCGACATTGGACAGCGGTGGATCCTGATGGCTCGACCACCCGTCTCCCTGCGGGCAGACGTCGCCTGCTTCAGCCTGGGGCAGTCGCAAGAATGCGCCGGAGACCAGGATGATCAGCGCCAGTAAGACGCCGTAGACCTTGCGAACCCTCATTGTGGTTTCTCCGTTCCTGATCGGTCGCCCCAGTGATCTCCCTGCTGCCATGTGACAGCTAGGCTGGGATCGACCGTTGTACCCAATTCTCCTACCTCAACATGCTCTCCCTGCTTCAGCTCCTTTCTGCGTGCCTCGCGGGGATAAGACAGCGCCACAGCGGCATCGGTGCCGCCCTGGGCTCGTTCAAACGCGCGGTCAACTTCGTAGCTGGCCACGCGCAGGATCTTCTCTACGGACTGCAGACCGGCATCCAGCCGCTGCCAGTCAGCCACAGCCCACGCAGGCCGAACCTCATCGGCCAGCAGTTTCAGGGCTCCGGATGAGTGTTCCATGATCACCTGGATGCCATGTTCACGGTATAGACGAGCCGAGACCTCCATGATGTGATCAAGCTTCTCCTGCACCACCCGGACCTCGCCAGCCCAATGCCGGTAGCCGTTGTACAGGATGTCGGCCGCCGTGTCGATGACCGCGATGAGCTTATCACCCTCAACACCACGGGACTTCAGATCGGCGATCTCCTTGCGGGCATCAACCAGGAAGCTCCAAACCTCTGCCGATGAAACGATATGCAGATCGCAGAAGTCCTCCTGGCTGTGGGCAAGGCTTTCAATGGCCTGTTCCAGCCGACCTTCAGCACCGGCCAGGCGCATCCGGTTCCTAACCTCCAGCTCCCGGCGTTCGGCCGCACTCCTCTGAGCCCGGAGCATCTGGTCCCGGAACTCAACCGGCGTTCTCTTGCCATTGATGCTCGGCGTCAGGGCATAGTCCAGCGCGCCGATGAGCTGCTCCTGGGCTGTGACCACATCCTTCATGATCGCGTGGATGTCCTGCACATCTTCAAGACTCCCGCGGGGTTGGTCGCGCACCAGCCTGTACCATATCCGAATGGGCGTGCATCGGACGGGCCGAAGGACATTCAGCCACAACCAGCGGTCAACACGCTCGAGGAAGTCCAGGACCCGGGGCGGGTTGTACTTGGCATCCATGTTGAGATACCAAGGCTGATCTTCTGGTCGCGGTCGGATCCAGGCCAGCAATGCAGGTACTTCCTGATCCAACGCTGTTCTCAGACGTTCGATCTGCTTGTCGATCAGCTCGGCCCGGAACTCCACCGCGCTGGTAGTCAGACGGTATTTGCCGATGAGCATTCCGCAGCGGATGACGTCGGCCTCGATCTGGACCTTCGCCTTGAGCAGCTCATGCCAGAGTTTCCGGCGCTCCCTCAGTCTTCGAAAGAGTTTCATGTCGTCCTCCAACGCTACCGGACTTGATCGATACTAGTCACTTCCACATCCCATATCCTGGGGCTGGATGGCGGCGGCCACCCAAATGTGGAAAAGAAGAGCGGCTGATAGTGGACCGTGATCGTCACATACATGCTCTCGCCGGTCGGGTTGGTGGCGAGCGCATTGTTGTCGCAGCCGGGATCGATCTCCAGATCGTAGTCGGCATGGATCAGTCCCAGACTGCCGATGGCGTTGGTCGCATCCAGCTGGCAGGTGGAGAAGCCATCGGGATACCAGACCGCCGCAGCCCGGGCCGCCCGGCCCGATGCGCCATGGGCGATAAAGAGGTTCACCGCCAAAGGAGTGAGATCGATGAACCCGATCACCACGCCAATGAGGATGGGCAGAATGAGCGCGAATTCGACAAGACCCTGTCCACTCCGCTTCTTCATGGCGCCACCTCTCCCAGCCACGCCCATTGAACCGTGCGGGTCGTCAGCTGGCTGCGCACGTCGCCGAGGTTGTCCAGGCGCTCAGTGAAACTGGCCCAGACAGTGTTGGCATCTATTCGGGTGATCCTGGCTCCGGCATAGTATTCGACAACTACGGACTCCCAGTTTCCATAAGACGGATCGGGAACGTCGATGGTCCCGTTGTAGACCATCACGATCAGGATGTCGCCCACATCGAAGTAGTCATCTATCGTATTCGCCTCGAAGTGGGCTGAAACCCCATCCAGGACCGGGATCCGGCCATTGATCGGGACCAGCGGGGAGCCAATCAAGCCAGCGGCCGTATCTGCCCACAGGTCCTTGAACACATTGGGCGAGTTGGATTCCGTGGCCGGCTCAAAGAAAGTCCTTGGTTCGCAGTCGGAGTTGGAACACCAGATCTGTGTGACGCATGCACCAGAGAAGCTGGAACCTCGGCTTTCGTCTGCCTCCGCGCCTTCGCCCAAGATCGGATATTCGGCTGACGGATCTTCCAGTCCGGCCAGAACCCACGGCTCCTTGACACAGATCGGAACCGCCCGGGCGTTCGGGATCCTGCATCGGCTTCGCACGGAGACTGTCATCTCTCGGATGCCGGCGAATTGCATGAGGGAAAAGTCATGCGGACCGTAGGCTCCGGCGACGATGGTGGACGAGGGGCCGTAATTCACGCCCCGGATCACCATGCCGTCCGGCCCGTTCTCGTAGGGGCTGAAGTAGATGTCCTCAACCTGGTTATCCCGCATACTGGCCGCGAAAGCTGTGCCATAGTTCCAGCCCTTGGACTGGGCGATGGCGCTGGCGATACAGGCAGCATCCAGGTCGTTCTGGAGATCCAGGAGATGCCCCCACCACAGGCCGCCTTCAACTACGACGGCGAACAGCGCCAGGAACAGGATCACCAAGACGGGGGCCATAACTAGCACCTGACCGCGCTCGGGTTTCAAGAAGCTCATCACAACTCCTTTCTCAGCCCTGGTCGGGTACTGAGCGATAGGTGTCCGTGCAAGCCGTTCGTTCGCCGCCTACGATCATGCACTCGGTCCAGCTAGGGCGTCGGGCGTCTCAGGCACTTATCTTCATGCCTCCGAAGCCATGGATAGTATTTGAAGGGCTTGCAACACCATCTGCAAGCAGGGCCTGATAGGGCCAGATCCTGGACCTTCGGGGCCGATGGAACATGCCTCCACGTTCTACCGACGACAGCATCGCGCAGAGTCTGTGGGGCTATCCCATACCACCGGGCCAGTTCGCTTTGCGATCCTCGCTGACCATCATAGAGTGAACGAATGTCTTTAACATCTTCCTCGGTGAGTTTCGCCATTCCGTTCGTTGATCCCGGACGTGGTCCTATGTCATGTCCTCTCCCTTTGGCCAACATATCAGCGTTGTTGGATCGTTGGTCTCCCAAGAACAGATGGGCCGGATTTACACACGGGGGATTGTCACAGCGATGGAGTATGTGCGCGCCAGCAGGGATCGGGCCGACGTAGACCTCATAGGAATACCGATGCGCATAGTGCCGTTTCCCATCACGCGCGAACATCCCGTATCCGGCGGCGGTCTTTGCGCGTCGCCATGGCCAACATTCATCATTCCCCCCGGGCATGAAGCCGTCCGCAAACTGCATGTTAGCTATGGAACCGCCGTTTCTTCATCCGCCACTAAAGGAGCAGTGTATTGAGCTGTGCAGGATGCACGGAGGATTTCGGCATCCGGCTGCTCTTCGGTGAGCATACAGTGAACCCAGCCCTCAAGCTCAACCTGCGGCACCAGGATCGAGGCGTTATAGATGAGACTTCTCGCGAACCGGACCTGATCCAGCGTGAACCGGACCAGCATCCATTCGGAGAAGTCACGGTCAAGAACCTGCGGGACCAGATGGATCAGCGCCGGGATATCGGTGATCTGGAGGTCGGACTGGACGTACTCGGAGAAGATACCCCACAGCTCAACGTACTCGCCCGGGCCCCAGCTGGCCAGATCTCCGCTGATCTGCGGCGGGTACTGTTCAGCCATCGCCTGCAGGACTTCCAGCGCCCGGCGGTTACGGTCAAGGTCGCCGGACTCCGATCCGTGGCGCGCCCGTATGAAACACATGACTTGGTTGGGTTCCATCGTGTACTCAATGCCAGCAGTCCAAAGTTTGTAGCCGCCGCCATTGCCCTCGGTCCCCAGGAAGTCGCCGCACCAGTCGCGGTAAGTCTCTTTCGGCGTCACCTTCAGCGGCTCAAACAGGTTGACGATCTCCATGAAGGACCGCATCTGGACCAAGAATATCGGCTGGTCGATCTCAAGCCCAAAGTTCTGTTCGACCATCTCCCGGAGGCAAGGGAAGCCGCCATAGGCATAGGCAGAGTTGGTGCGGTCAAAGCCTTCCAGAACTGGACTCAGTGGGGAGCATGGAACTTTGACCCACAGGTCCCGCGGCAGGCTGATCAGTGCAAAGTCCTGCAGGATGCCATCCCAAGTCTCAACCCAGGTGACCAGGACCATGACATCGGTCCTCTCGCCGAACTGGGTTCGGCCGGGGTTCGAGCTGTCCCAGTCGGTTCCCAGCAGGGCCGAGGTGTGGCGCTCCGGCTCTGGTGTGGGCGTGATGGTTGGGAAGGGGGTTTCGGTCGGTAATGGGGTTTTCGTCGCGGTCGGAGCGATCTCCGTCGCCACTCCGCCGATGGCGGACTCAGGTGTGATCTGTGACGCACAGGCACCGAGCAATAAACCAGCAAAGACGATCCAAAGTTTCCTCATGACTCTCCTCTGAAAGTGGGGTTCAGGACCCTCCGGCTGAGACAACGGTAACCCGGTACAAAGGTCCTGACAAGTGGGAAGCGGGTACTACTCGGGGGGGACCAGCTTGCGCAGGCGAGTGATGGCGGCGAGGATCTCCTTTTGCCTGCCCTGCGCGCTCAGATCGTGGTTGCCCATGGCATCGGCTAGGCTCTCGACCGCCTGGCTGAGTTCATGGATGCGACTGAAGTAGTCCTCGTGGCGGTCGGCGATCTGCTCACGCTGGGCCCGGTCGTCGGCCATGAGCTCTCGCCAGGCAACGTCTCGGGTTTCACGCTCCTTGCGCTCACCTTCCAGCAGGGCCTGCCAGATGGCGGCCTGTTCTTTGCGCTCAGTAGCTTCGGCTTTCCGGCTCTGGATGGAGTACCAGATGAACACTCCTACCATACCGCTTTGCAGCAGGAGACTGGCGACTTCGGGAGGCATCAGAGGGCCCTCAGCTTGAAGCCGGGGTTCCACAGCCATCCGATCTGTCCCAGGTGCTCGACCTCCCACCAGTCATGGTCGAAGCGGCCGGTAGCTCGGACGGTCGGACCGGCCGCGATGAGCCGGATGACCGGGAAAGTGTCGGCTGGTCCGATCCGCAGGTTGCTGTTCACGTCCACTCTCCAGCCAGGCCCCGGGAAGATGTCGGGGAGGTAGGTCGTGGGGTTAACAATATCGGACTTGTTGAGCCAGGGGGAGCCATCCCCACGCTTCTTCAGCGTTAGATGCAGGTGCGCGCCGGACGAGTTGCCAGTATTGTCGGCCAGGCCGATGGGATGACCGGCTTCCACCACATCGCCAAGAGAGACCAACACCTGTTTGAAGTGAGCATAAACGGATTCGAATTGCCCGTCTGGATGATCGTGGTTGATGCGGACGTGGATGCCGTAGGCTCCACCATCCACCACGGCCTGGACCCGGCTGACAACTCCCTCAGCAGCTGCCACGATCTGCGCGCCAGTCGTGGCCCGGATGTCAAGACCCTCGTGGCCTTTCAGGCCGAGTGGGCCGTACCATTGTGGGTTGATGCCGAAGGCTTGTGTGACTACAACCGGCAGAGGCGCCGGCCAGATCAGCCGGAAGGGGCCTCCGGGAGCTGGCGGAGGAGTCGGAGGCGGCGGTGCGTCCGGGACTTCAAACGCCTTCTGGCTTATGAAGTCCTCAAGGTCCGTCACCCTCACTGCCATCTTGCTCATCGCGTACCTCCTGAAGTCCAGAAGCCAGTAGTCCCGGTCGATGGCTTTGCCAGCCGGGATCCATGCTGGCCGCCAGTTGTTCGCCTGTTGCCAAATTTTAACCCGGATCGGCAGGTCTGCAAGCTTGCCCCAGATATCCGGGCCGGCATCGTTGTAACCTGTGATCCAGAGATCGTAGTCTGCCAACCAGTCCAGGACGAAGGACTGCGCATCCAAAAACCAGCTCGCCGTGTACAGGATCGGCCGCCGCCCGGCCCAGCCCTCCAACCACTGCAGGAAGGCCAGCAATTCATCCCAGTGCATCGGATCAAGCTCAAGATCCACCGCCGGCGGAAGCTCGCCCTGGTCATTGACTGGAACCACCTGCTGCACACCCCGGCTGTGAGCCTCCCAGGTTGCATCCTCGCGCTCATCCCAAACCCAGTAGAAGCCGCGGGTGACGCGCGCTTCCTTCGCCAGCCGCCAGTTGCGCGGGAACTGAGAGTCATGCCAGTCCTCACGCTGGCCCGCGCGGATGTACGCGAACTGGAGACCGTCGGCCTTGGCGGCTGTCCAGTTGATCTCTCCTTGGTTGAAGCTGGAGTCGGTTCCAAGGATCATCAGGCGCTACTGTTGTCCAGGAAGAATGCGGGCATCCCGCCAGTCCAGGCTGCCTGAGCGGCTAGGGCGGCGGCCGGATCCGGCAGCGCGCCGGTGGTCACGGCGAACTGGAAGCGATAGTTATCGATGCGGCCGCCATCAATATCCAAATTGCCCGGCAGTGATCCGGGGATCGTTGCGATCTGGCCTGTCGTCGCTGCAACGGTTGGACCAACCGCCGCGATGCCCGGCGTAGTTCCGGTCGTATCCACCGCCACCGCGATGAAATAGAGCACTCCGGCAACCAGCGATACCGAGACCGTGAGCGATCCCCAGGTCGCGACTGCCGTAGCAAAGTCATTGACCAGAGCCATCCTTACACGATCCGAATATCTATAGATGGCCACGCGATAGATGCCCGTCGTCGCACCTACGCCATAGAACCGGATGCGGTTCACGGTGATGTTGGCTGGCGGCCGGAACAGGGTGCATCTAGCAATGCTGGCCGTGATGTTCGTTGGCGTCGGAGACACAACGCCATGCGTCTGGATCGCGCGCAGCATTTCAGATGGATCGCAACCTCCCATAGCGCCGTAGATCGCGCCGTGCCAGGCAGGCGTCGCTCCACCTGCCGGGGTATCACCGATCAGCGCGGTGCCACTCCGACGCACATATTGACCATCGGCAACCGATCCCACAGTCAGGAGCGTTGGTCCGCTGGTCTCGCGGATACCACGAATGTCCGGGTTGCCAGGACTGCCGCCGAGCTGACCAGCCAAGGCCACGATATCCGCATCGCTGATCTTGGCATTCAGGTTCGCCAAGATATCCGCGTTATGGACAGAACCACCAAGGTCGTGTGCGGTCGGAGTCTGTGCATCAGCGAGAAGCCCAGAAAGCCCGGCTACGCTGATCTCGTCGCCGCCTGCATTCTGATGACTGGAGGCATGTGCGTCTGGCGGGAAGGTTGAAGGCTTGCCTGTGACACCGATCCACGGAACAACCTCGGCCGCGTCCACGATGCCATCGTCGTCCTGGTCATAGACACTCTTGAGCATGTCGCCTGCGCCGGCATCCGAGAACTCAAGGCCGTCCTCGGTGGTCTTGACAGCTGCGACCTTTCCGCCCTGACCGACATAGCTGGATGGCGCATCGATCAGCTCAATGAACTCATCCACGCCGCCCCCGAGCGCAGAGATGACAACCGTCGAACCTGGCCCATTGTCCTGAATGTCGATGCCGGAACCAGGTGTCAGAACCCGCTCTTCTGTGAGTTCCCCCTCGGTCGCCACGACTACATAGGAGGCTCCTTGCTGCGCACTCATGCTGTACGTCTTCTTTGTCATGACGGCCTCACTTCGTGCAGACCCCGATCAGAGTGAATACACTGCCGGTATCAAAACTGATGCCTCCAGGTCTAGCCACCGTCACGCTAGTGATCGCCGCCAATGACCGCCAGATGCCTCCACCCAGTCCTTTCTCAATGGTTGCCCCACCCGTATCCTGATCTATGGATGACCAGCGCCAACCTTTCCAGCTGACCGTCTTGAAAAAGTCGGTTGCGGCGTAGTCATAGATGTTGACTTCGCATCCATTGCGGCTGGTATTGTCTTCGCCTGGGCTTTGGGCACCGCCAACCGTCATGAGATCAATGCCGTTGGCGGTGGCAGTGGCTGATCCGACCGAAGTTTGACTATCAGTATCGGTCTGATCTCGTGTCCAGATATTCTTATAGGAGCGATAGTTACTACCAGCGTCGCCATTGAAACGTAAGAGGGGTTGAAAACCCGCGATCGTATCGGGCTCAGCCTTGGCCGAGATCAACAACCACAGATGCCAGAACGTGGCCGGAAGCACACCGACCGTCGGCAGGGTAACCGAGGTGGCAGGTGCAGCCAGTTTCACCGTCTCGAAGCAAGCGATCCCGCCAGAGGGGAAAGCCGCGCTGCTGAACTCCAGCGTCTCCAGCCGGTCCAGCCGCTTGGTGTTCTTTTCGATCCGGGCGGCGTAGTCCTGCAGGAGGCGGTTCAGGTCACCCGGTGGCAAGTTCGACCTCCAGCCGCGCCCTCAAGTCTTCCCGGCCGCTGTCATCCACGGTGATCTGGATGGTCCTCACGATGCCGTCGAACTCCTGGTTACGATAGCGGGCAGTCGCCTTGTCCCCGAAGCCCCAGTCCACCCCGTAGCGGCTCTGTGGCGTGTCCCGGAGATCCCCGGAGAAGAAGAGCCGCGGTCTCCCGGCCTGCATCCGCTCAAAGGCCCGGTTCGCCACGCCCAGAACCGTGACCTCCTCACGTGCGTCCTGGAAGATGTCACGCCGGTTCCAGAGGGATCGGTTCATCCGGGGCAGGTCGTTCTCGGTGTCAATGACTCGAGCCAGCCCCTCGCCCTGCCCGCCGCCCCAGACGTAGTTGATCTCCTGGGTCCAGTCCTCAATGAGCGATGGATCGCCGAGGTTGCCAGCCTCCTTGGAGAAGATGACCGGCTGGAGTCCCCCGGAGAGTGTCCGGTCGGCCCCGCGCACATTCACCCAGGTCCTGAATTGGAACTGGGCCCGGCCCGCAGGTACACAGTCGAAATAGACCGGCGTCCCCTGGTGCCGGCTGGCCTCGGCGATCTCCTGGATGACGGGCAGCACCTGCCGCCAGGAGAAACGCCGTTCGATGCTCTGTCCCTGGCCGACATCCGGGTCCACCGCGAAGTTGGCAGCCGGGAAACGCTTAGGGCGACCTTCGGCGTCGTTCCCGGCCAGCGCTCCGCGGGCCTCCCGGACGATAGCCTTGATGACATCATCGGCGAAGCCAGTCTTGTCGGCCTCCGCCTCACCGGCCTCATAGGCGATGGTGGCCGGGTCCAGCAGTCGGAGCTGGTCCGGTCCGCTCAGGGTCAGGAGTTCAGTACCGTCCGAGGCGGACTCCCAAGACCACTTGCGTAGGAACCCGACCATCTGGAGCTGCGGCTCTGCCCCTTCCGGCTCGCGCCAGATCTCAAACAGGTTGTCAGGTGCCAGCAGGGCTTCGGGGTAGTCTTCCGGGAGTACGAGGGTGAACCAGCCGAGGTCGTTCAGGACCCGGACATACTCAAGCCGGGTGAACTGCTGGATCGTGCGGAGCGGTTCGCCATCGTGGGTGAGCAGATCGATCCGGTGCTGGGCCACTCAGTCGTCGAAGCTCCAATGCGTGACCTGCCATCGCAGGCTGATCTCCGTCGGGGTGTCCGTGTCTTCGGCCATGAAGGCGATGCGGTTGTCGCCGGGCAGAAGTTCCAGGAGGTCGCTGCCAGGAAGCACGCCAGCAATGACGTTGCCGCGGAAGTCGGAGGTCGCCCGCTGCAGCCCCTGGCGAAGATCAACCAGCACGGTCTCGCCGTCCAGGATCTCCAGGTCAAACAGCACCCGCTGGCCGGTGGTCTGGTTCTCCAGCCAACGCAGGTGCGCCGGCCCCAGGACTTCTAGGATCGGGCTGGCCTTGGCCCTCCCGTTGTTTGTTGCGGTCTGGATCACAGAGGCCGTGGCAACCCCATTGAAGTCACCGCCGACCCAGAGATCGTCACCGTTGAATGCCAGTGTGTGGACTACCGGAGTTCCGGGCAGCACCACGTCCAGATGACCGAAGCGGGTTCCATCCCAGAACGCCAGAGCAGCCGCCTGAGCCGCTCCGGTGACGCTGGTGAAGTCCCCACCGAAGATCACCAGTCCCTTGGGGGAGATGGCCGCCCAGCGGGTTACGGTTCCGCCGACCGTGCCATCACCCTCCACCCCCAGCGGATACCACTCCTGGCGGTTGAAGACTGCCACCCCCGAAACGGTTACGAAGCCGATGTCAACCAGGCCCTCGCCTGCCGCGTACAGGTTCCCGTTCGGGGCGAACTCGATGTAGCGGACGCGCTGGTCGGCGCCCTCCTCCCCGAGCTGGGTGAATATCGTTCCATTCCACTTGGCGACCCGCTTCAGGGTGTTGGCGAGCGCCCCCGTCTCCTGCGTGAAGTTGCCACAGAAGAAGACCGTCTCGCCGTCCAGGTCGATCTTGACCTCGTGAACCGTATCGTTCACACCAATGCCCGAAGCGCCGGTCAAGTTAGAAAATGCGTTGGTTGCCGGATCCCAGCTTGCCAACCGGTTCAGGGTGGTTATCGTGTCGGCAGTAGCCGTGAATCCGCCGCCGATCCAGACGATACCATTGCGGTCTACGGCGAGGCCCTGGACATTAGAGTCCAGCCCCACCGGCGCGCCGGTACCCATGGTGGCGAAGGTATCCGTTCCCGGGTTGTAACGGGCGATCCGGTTGAACGTGACCGCGGCGATCGTGGTGAAGTCTCCCCCAAGGTAGACTGTTCCATCCGGCCCAAAGGCGATGGCGAAGACGCTGTTGTTGTCGATCCCGGTAGCCAGCGGGGTGATGGTTTGCCCATCCCGACTGACCCGGCAGATGCGGGCGCAGTTGGCATCCCCATTGAAACTGGTGAACGATCCGCCAACATAGACATCCCCGGTCTGTGGGTGGACGGCGATCACCGCTACGAGGCCGTTGGCCCCGGTACCGATGGCCTGCCATTCGCCGTTGATGCGGGCGATGATCCGGTTGGCGTCTGAGACCGACTGGCTTGGTTCCAGCTCGAGCACGTCCTGACTGTCCACTCTCCAGAATGGATCAGGACAGAAGAACCGCACGGCGAAGCTGTTGTTGAACGGGAAACGGAGATCGCCGGACCACTCCAGACCGCCCTCGTAGACCGCTTCCAGGTCCCGCGGCGCACCGGCATTCAAGTAGCGCAGTAACAGGCTCTGGGTCTCCTGAACGAGGTCCGGCTTGACGATCTCCTCCAGAGCCCGGCGGGCTTTGTGCAGCGGGCCGAGGTCGACCGGGGAGCCGATCTTCTCATCGGGGTCCTTGGAGGCCCAAAATGTGAGGCCCAGCGCCCGTGGGAGAGGCCGCACGCGCTGAACGAGCGCCCGATCCACGTCGGCGAAGTTCTGCACGTTGAGCTGCACTGGAGGCATTCCGAGACCCGAGGACTGCGTAGGCCAAAGCAGGAAGTCCAGGCCCTGGCTGAGTTCTCGTAAGCGGCCGCCCCGCCGGAACCTGCCGCTTCGGACGGAGGTGGAGGCGTGCCGTGCGCCGGTCCAGCGGAAGAAGGCATCACCAGCGTGGGGCGGCAGTTCGCGTTCCATGTCCCCGTCGGCATAACTGGTGGGCCAGCCGGTAGCCTCCACCTGAAAAGCATCAACCCATAACGTCACCGACTGGACGCGCTCAGCGGTCTCCACAAAGAGCCGCAGGTCTGTCACCGCCAGCGCACCCAGGAACCCGACGACGCTGGCCCGGGTCCAGTATTCATTCAGCAGCGCGAACGGCTTGCCGGTGAAAGTCAGACCGTTGGTATTGTCCACCAGCCGCAGGCGGACAGTCCCATCGCCGCGCAGGTAGCAGCTGGCAGTCACCGGCTGCGCGGAGATGCCAGGCGCGCTGTCCTTGCGGATGCCCTCACTGATCGCCACGCCATCAGTAATGGCCTGCACCGAAGCTCGGCCGAAGCGGGCCTGATCCAGCGCACGAAAGATGGTTGAACCGACCGCTGTGATATCCGCTAGACCGTTGGTCGGATCCTCGATACTCGGGTTCGTGTCGAGGTTCTCGGCTTCGGCGGGTTCAACGACGAGCAGCTTGCTCATGCGCGTTCGGCTTCCAGTTCTCTATAGCCATGGCACCCCGAAGGCACCACCTCAGGGATCAGACGAAGTACAGCGCGAATGGCTCTACGCTCACTGGATGGCGAGACGCGAAACCAGTCGCCCAGGAACAGCGCCTTATGATAGATGCGAACGGCTTTGCGTGCCTGCTCCAATTCAGTCATCTGTTTGTTCCTTGCGAAGAGCCCGACGGCTCGTGGTCACCCGTTGACCATCCTCGAACTCCACCATGACGGTATTCATCCGTCCGCTGACCAGGATCCGGCATCGCTTGCCTTCGAGACGAGCGCGCACTGGGTTATTGCCCCAGGCATAGCGATAGGGCCATTCGGTCATATCTTCTCTGCCATGGCCTGCATCATCTGGAAGTCGGCGGCGATCGGCTCCGCCCGGGAGGCGCTGTTGATCGTCAGGTTCATGTTCGTGGTGGAGCTCGGCCCGGCGCCGACGACCTGGGCCGCCGCGGTCTGCAGCGCAATGGCTGGCATGGGCGTCGATCCACGGATGCCGGCCGCCAGTCCCTCCATCATCTGCTGGCCAATGCCCATCATCAACCTGGATGGCGAGCCAAGGCCAAGGAAGTCTGCTACGGCATCAATGGATCCTTGCAGGCCGCCGACGATGGAGTCGCTGACGCCTTGTACCCATCCAGCAATGCCGTCAGAGATGCCCTGGAGGGCGGCGAAAATGATGGTAGATAGGTTGTCGAGAATGCCAGACCACATGCCCAGGAAGTCATCCAGCTTGACGCCGACGACATTCGTCGCAGCTTCCAGCAGACCCTCAATGCCGTTCGTAATGGCCTGGACCGCGCCCTCAAAGTCCCCGGTCAGGAGCGCAGCCAGTCCGGCGATGATGCCGGTGACGAGTGCAGCAAAGCCCTCAAAGGTCGCTAACACGGTTCGCACCAGGAACCCGACGACATCGATCACCTCGTCGCCGTGTTCCCGCCAGAAGCCGGCTAGCGCAGTCAGGAAGATGCCGATGTTCTCCACGATCCGCTGAACGGTCGGTCCCAGTGTTTCGCTGAAGAAGGAGGCGAACCGCCCGCCCTCCTCCACCAACGATGGGATGTGCAGCATGAAGGCATCAACCAGGTCCTGTACACCATCGATGATCGGTTGTAGGAACGCTCCTACTCCGCCGAGCGCGGGCCCCAGCTCACCGCTGAACAGGTCGGATACAGCCTGGATGGCACTAGGCAGGTTGTCCTGGAGCCATGTGACCAACGTGTCGAATATCGGCTTTCCAGTTGTTTCCCAGAAATTGGTCAGCGTGTCCCGCATCCCCATGAAGTTCGTGTCCCAGCCTGCCTTGAGCAGACCGATCAGGCCCAGCAGCAACCCGATTGGGGAGGTCAGCAGGCCGAGAATGCTCGCGATCTTGGCGATGGTAGCCACTACGGCGGCAGCAGCCAGCGCGGCCCCGATGCCCTGGATGGCACCTATGATCGCATCCTTGTTCTCGATGATGAAGTCCCGGACCCGCGTGAACCAGCTTTGGATGTCCTCGGCGAACCGGAAGATGCGGTCCTGTACCTCTTGCGGCAACATGGCCAGCAGGGCCTCGCGGAACTCTAGCGAGAACGGACCAGCATCCGCCAGGACTTCCACTAGGTTCCCGATGAAACTCAGCACGCGGTCAACCGCGGGAGCGATGCGGTCTCGGAACAATTCCACCAGCAAGGGCAACGCCTGCTGGATCAACGGCTCAAGCCGACGGGCGAAGGCGGAGAAAGCCGGTAGGAGTTCCAGACCGATCTGATCGCGCAGGTCTTTCATGGCCACCCCGAAGCGCTGGAATGCGACCACCGCGCTCTCGGACGGATCTCCGAGTGCCGCAGTATTTTCCTGCAACTTGAGGATGGTCTGGTTGAAGAGAGCCGTCTGCTGTTCGCTCTTGGTGAGTTCGGACGCCGACTTCCCGAGCGTCTTGGCGTAGGCCTCATTGGCCTCGACCAGGTTCACCTGGATCCCAAGGTTGTCCAGGATGAGAGGCGAAAGACGACCGACACCACGCACGAGACTATTCAGCAGGAAGCCCATGTCCTGGCCAGTGGCCAGGGATACTTTTCCAAGCAGACTGAATGCCTGCGGCAATTCCTGGGCGAACTGGGTCCCGACCAATGATGCCGCAAGGTTGAAGCTGGTCATCAAGTCACGGGCGGTGACGATCCCGAAAGAGGACTGTCGCAACGAAGCCAGCATCTCGTCGGATCCCTGTCCGATAGAAGCTGTGATCTCATCGAAGGCATTGGCCACGCCTTCCAGCGGCGCGGCATCAACCGCGAGCTTCAGCAGGGCTGCGCCCGCCGCACCCGCCGCGCCGACAATGGCAGTACCCGCGATGGCTCCGAACTTCAGGACCGAGTTCCCAAGGCCCACGAAGTCCTTGGCGAGCTTGTCGCCGGCGGCCCCGACCTTGCCGATGGCGCTGTCCATGGAACCCAGATCCCGGACGAAGTTCGGGACACCCGCGGCCAACGCCTGGATGCCAAGCGGTTCCAGCGCCACTACTTCTTCCTCATGCTCTTGGTCACCTGAGCATCCTGTACATGCGCGCCGATCTGGTCATGCAGCTGCTTCCAGGCGATCACGGTTGCCTTGAACTCTGCCGGATAGGGCTCCGGCTCCGCCAGCCACCAGCGCGCCAGATCCAGTCCGGCCGCCACACAGGCTTCGACTTCCAGGAATGCCATGCTGAAAGCGATGCCCGGGTTGATAGCGTGCCGCAGGCCGACCGACTCAATGGGCTCACCGTGCCTCGTCACCCGGAAAGGACTTCGCCGCTTGGGCTATGGCCTCCTGGGTTACGCCAGACCGGCGCATGATCTCCTGCAGGTCATCGGCCGCGACGGCCACATAGCGCTTGAATAGGAACTCCATGTCCAGCGGGTCTTCCAGGTTGAAGCTGTCCAGGTCAAGGTGGCCTAGCTTGACCATCTTCTGGATCTTCGGCAACCACTTTTCTTTATCCGGGATATCGCCCTCGATCTCCACGCCAAACAGCAGCATGGCATCGATGACGGCCTCTGCCCGCCGGCGCTCGGCCGCAGACATCGCCCTCAAATATGTTGGATCGCTGGGGTTCGGCTCCAGCCGATCCTCCTTCTCCGGGTTGGCCCACATTGGGACCTCGGGGTCGGTGATGCGGCTGGCGACCTCGGTCAGCAGAAAACCAGCCACGGGCACAAGGCGAGCCCTGTAGCCCGTGGACAGTTCAATGACCGAAGTCGCCTTGCTGCGCTCCCTGGCTACAGAGAGCGCCGCGTCAGCAGAGCGCTTGTTCACTTGCTTGGTCATGGTTACCTCCAGTGGGAAGGTCTAGGTTGCGCGGTTGTCAGTCAGACCCGACGATGATGATGCCATCCGTGGCATCATCGGCCAGGCCGGCACCGAACACCAGGTTCGGATCGAACTCGCAGGCGGCAATGGCGTTGATCTTGTCATTGGCCGGGATCAGGGTTGAGCCTTCCGGTACCACCACCCAGGAGAACCCGCCGTCGTAGGTCCGCAGGATGCGGCCCTTGGTCAGCGCGGTCTGGTGCGCCATGTAACCGACGCTGGTGGTGGCGAAGGCGATGTCGAAGACCACGCCCGAGCCGGAGCCCGGGAAGGCCTTCTCGGTCCAGGTCTTGCCCTTGTTCAGGGTGTAGAACAGGCGTCCGTTGCTGGTTCCGACCAGCCACTCGTTCTCACTCTTGATCCAGACGCAGTTCAGGTTGACGCCCACCCCGACCGGGTTGGTCGTTGTGGCCTGCCACAGCGTGCCGTTCTCGGTGTAGACCACCGTACCGCTGTTGCCGACCGCCACCGCAAACTCTTCACTGGTGGCATGGACCGCCAGCAGGTCG
>Ga0214473_10001617_pt1 | contig 29339 bp, 19 predicted proteins | sample RVTome_7_FD_203509 | JGI IMG/M metagenome (GOLD analysis project Ga0214473, IMG submission 203509) | Soil microbial communities from uranium-contaminated site in the Upper Colorado River Basin, Wyoming, United States - RVT98D197 | ecosystem: Environmental > Terrestrial > Soil > Contaminated >...
CAACCTATCCAAGATACTATCGAATAATAATCCAACCAATCCAAGATGCTATCGAATAATAATCCAACCAATCCAAGCTACTATCGAATAATAATCCAACCGATCCAAGATGCTATCGAATAATAATCCAACCAATCCAAGATACTATCGAATAATAATCCAACCAATCCAAGATACTATCGAATATAATCCAACCAATCCAAGCTGCTATCGAATAATAATCCAACCAATCCAAGATGCTATCGAATAATAATCTAATTGATCTAAGATGCTATTGAATAATAATCTAACTGATCTAAGATGCTATTGAATAATAATCCAACCAATCCAAGATGCTTTTAATAATAATCCAACCAATCTAAGATGCTATTGAATAATAATCCAACCAATCCAAGATGCTTTTAATAATAATCCAACCAATCTAAGATGCTATTGAATAATAATTCAAGCAATCTAAAATGTAATTAAATTATCAATGAAGTCTATTGAATTGAATATTTGACTACTCTATGAATATTCTTGAATATTTTAAGAACTTCCCAGAATTTAATGAATAAACTAAAAAAATACATTTTATTATTTTATAACTTTTATTTTTTATAAAAAATAAAAAATAAAAAAATAAAATAAAAAAAATAAAAATAAAAAAATAAAATAAAATATTATTTTCAAATTTAATTTTAGTTTTTTTTAATATTATTGAAAAATCCTAGAGATTGGTGGAAAATATTTTCGTTTCGAAGTATTGGAAAATTCAACTTATTATGATATAATCGAATAATAATTCAACCAATCCAAGATACTATTGAATAATAATCCAACCAATCCAAGATATCATCGAATAATATCCAACCTATCCGAAATGTCATCGAATAATAATCCAACTAATCCAAGATGCTATCAAATAATCATCCAACCTATCCGAGATGCCATCGAATAATAATCCAACCAATGGTATCGAATAATAATCCAACTAATCCAAGATGTTATCGAATAATAATCCAACCCATCGAATAATAATCCAACTGATCAAGATACCATCGAATAATAATCCAACCGATCAAGATGCCATCGAATAATAATCCGTTCAATCCAAGATGTCATCGAATAATAATCCGTTCAATCCAAGATGTTATCGAATACTACTGCGCGCGCAGAGACTAAAACGTAAAATAGAAAGCTTACCAAATTAGTTTTCATATAAGTGTGGTTCATTTATTATATTTATGCTAATTATTTAATCTGTTAGTATGCAGTGCGCAACACTTACTTGTGCTATTATTAAATATAATCTACATTGTGAAATTAAATCATCAAATAGCTCAATGGTTGGATTGACCAGTTACCAAATGAAATGATATGATCCATCAAATGTCCTAAATGGAATGATATGATCAAGATGCTATCGAATAATAATCTAGCCGAATGCTATCGAATAATAATCCAGCTGATCCAAAGATGCTATCGAATAATAATCTAGCCATCATTTTAAGATACTATCGAATATAATCCAACTAATCTATGATACTATAGGATAACATTCAACCAATCCAATATGTTCTTGGACTTATTAAATATCCCAAAGGCTGGCCAGGGCTGTTGCTAAATGGAAGAATATGAATCATCAAATATCCCAAAGGCTGGCCGCGAGGCTGTTGCTAAATGGAAGAATATGAACCATCAAATATTCTAATATAATTTATCAAATATTTGATAAATCCTACTTTAGATTGAATATAATGAATAATTTCCAACCAATCCTGCTGGATTTAGAATTAGCTAACCAAGACTGGATATAATGAATAATTTCCAACCAATCCTGATGGATTTAGACTTAGCTAACTTGGGCTGGATATAATGAATAATATCCAACCAATCCTGATCGATTTGGAATTAGCCAACCAAGACTGGATACAATGAATAATATCCAACCAATCCTGATCGATTTGGAATTAGCTAACCAAGACTGAATATAATGAATAATATCCGACCAATCCTGATCGATTTGGAATTAGCCAACCAAGACTGGATATAATGAATAATATCCGACCAATCATGATCGATTTGGAATTAGCTAACCAAGACTGGATACAATGAATAATATCCAACCAATCCAGATCGATTTGGAATTAGCTAACCAAGACTAGACATAATGAATAATTTTCAACCAATCCTGATCAATTTGGAATTAGCCAATCCAGACTGTATATAATGAATAATTTTCAACCAATCCTGATCAATTTGGAATTAGCCAACCAAGACTGGATACAATGAATAATATCCGACCAATCTTGATCGATTTGGAATTAGCCAACCAAGACTGGATTGGATACAATGAATAATATCCGACCAATCCTAATGAATTTAGAATTAGCTAACCAAGATTAGACATAATGAATAATTTTCAACCAATCCTGATGAATTTAGAATTAGCTAACCAAGATTAGACATAATGAATAATTTTCAACCAATCCTGATGAATTTAGAATTAGCTAACCAAGATTAGACATAATGAATAATTTTCAACCAATCCTGATCGATTTGGAATTAGCCAACCGAGGCTGGATATAATGAATAATATCCGACCAATCCTGATCGATTTGGAATTAGCCAACCGAGGCTGGATATAAGGAATAATATCCGACCAATCCTGATCGATTTGGAATTAGCCAACCAAGACTGGATACAATGAATAATATCCAACCAATCCTGATCGATTTGGAATTAGCTAACCAAGACTGGATATAATGAATAATATCCGACCAATTCTGATCGATTTGGAATTAGCCAACTTGGGACTGGATATAATGAATAATATCCGACCAATCCTGATCGATTTGGAATTAGCCAACCGAGGCTGGATATAATGAATAATATCCGACCAATCCTGATCGATTTGGAATTAGCCAATAATAGCATCTATCAAATGTCTTAAATGGAATAATTGCATCCATCAAATATCCTAAATGGAATAATAGTATCCATCAAATATCCTAAATGGAATAATAACATCTATCAAATATCCTGAATGATGAACTTGAATTAATATTTGTTTCTGGAATTACTGTCTGCCTACAATCCAAGATGCTATGAATAATAATAATCGACCGATCTAAAATGTAATTAAATAATTATCAATGAAGTCTATTGAATTGAATATTTGATTACTTTATGATTATTTTTGAATATTTTAAGGACTTCCTTGAATTTATTGAATAAACAAAAAAATACATTTTATTATTTTATAACTTTTATATTTATAAAAAATAAAAAATAAAAAATAAAAAATAAAAAATAAAAAATAAAAAATAAAAAATAAAAAATAAAAAATAAAAAATAAAAAATAAAAAATAAAAAATAAAAAATAAAAAATAAAAAAATAAATAAAAATAAAAAATAAAAAATAAAAAATAAAAAATAAAAAAATAAAAATAAATATTATTTTCAATTGTAATTTTAATTCTTTTATATATTTTTGAAAAGATCCTGGGGATTAGTGTAAAACATTATCGTTTCGAAATATTGGATATTTAACTTACCATAATATAATCAAATAATAATCTAACTGATCCAAGCTACTATCGAATAATAATCCAACCGATCCAAGATGCTATCGAATAATAATCTAACTGATCCAAGCTACTATCGAATAATAATCCAACCGATCCAAGATGCTATCGAATAATAATCTAACTGATCCAAGCTACTATCGAATAATAATCCAACCGATCCAAGATGCTATCGAATAATAATCCAACCGATCTAAGCTACTATCGAATAATAATCCAATCAATCTAAGCTACTATCGAATAATAATCCAATCAATCCAAGCTACTATCGAATAATAATCCAACCGATCCAAGATACTATCGAATAATAATCCAACCGATCCAAGATGCTATCGAATAATAATCCAACCAATCTAAGCTACTATCGAATAATAATCCAATCAATCCAAGCTGCTATCGAATAATAATCCAATCAATCCAAGCTGCTATCGAATAATAATCCAATCAATCCAAGCTGCTATCGAATAATAATCCAACCAATCCAAGCTGCTATCGAATAATAACCAACCAATCCAAGCTGCTATCGAATAATAATTCAACCAATCCAAGATGCTATCGGATAATAATCTAACTGATCCAATATGCTTTTAATAATAATCCAAGATGCTTTTAATAATAATTCAAGCAATCTAAAATGTAATTAAGTTATCAATGAAGTCTATTGAATTGAATATTTGGCTACTCTATGAATATTCTTGAATATTTTAAGAACTTCCCAGAATTTAATGAATAAATTAAAATATACATTTTATTATTTTATAACTATTATTTTTTATAAAAAAATAAAAAATAAAAAATAAAAATAAAAAATAAAAAATAAAAAAATAAAAAATAAAAAAATAAAAAAATAAAAAATATTATTTTCAATTGTAATTTTAATTCTTTTATATATTTTTGAAAAGATTCTGGGGATTAGTGGAAAACATTATCGTTTCGAAATATTGGATATTCAACATATTACAATATAATCGAATAATAATCCAACCAATTCAAGATACTATCAGATATAATCCAACCAATCCAAGATGCTATTGGATAATAATCCAACCAATCTAAGATGCTATCGGATAATAATCCAACCAATCTAAGATGCCATCGAATAATAATCCAATCATCTAGATACTATCGAATAATAATCTAGCCATTAATTTAAGATAGTATCAAATATAATCCAACTAATCTATGATACTATAGGATAATATTCAACCAATCCAATATGTTATTACTGCGCGCAGAGACTAAAACGTAAAATAGAAAGCTTACCAAATTAGTTTTCATATAAATAAATTCATTTATTATATTTATGCTAATTATTTAAACTGTTAGTATGCAGTGCGCAGCACTTACTTGTGCTATTATTAAATATAAGACTGGACATAATGAATAATTTTTAACTAATCCTGATGGATTTAGTATTAGCTAACTAAGACTGGATATAATGAATAATATCTGACTAATCCTAATTGATATCGAAATATTCAACCAAGACCGGATATAATGAATAATATCTGACTAATCCTAATTGATATCGAAATATTCAACCAAGACCGGATATAATGAATAATATCTGACTAATCCTAATTGATATCGAAATATTCAACCAAGACTGGATATAATGAATAATATCTGACTAATCCCTGATTGATATCGAAATATCCAACCAAGACTGGATATAATGAATAATATCTGACTAATCCTGATCGATTTGGAATTAGCCAACTGAGACTGGATATAATGAATAATTTCTAACCAATCCTGATCGATTGGAATTAGCCAACTGAGACTGGATATAATGAATAATTTCTAACCAATCCTGATCGATTGGAATTAGTCAACCAAGACTGGATATAATGAATAATATCTGACCAATCCTGATCGATTTTTGGAATTAGCCAACCAAGACTGGATACATGATAATATCCAATCAATCCAGATCGATTTGGAATTAGCCAACCAAGACTGGATATAATGAATAATATCCGACCAATCCTGATCGATTTGGAATTAACCAACCAAGACTGGATACATGATAATATCCGATCAATCCTGATAATTTGGAATTAGCCAACCAAGACTGGATACAATGAATAATATCCGACCAATCCTGATCGATTTGGAATTAGCCAACTTGAGCTGGATATAATGAATAATATCTGACTAATCCCTGATCGATATCGAAATATCCAACCAAGACTGGATATAATGAATAATATCTGACTAATCCTGATCGATTTGGAATTAGCCAACTGAGACTGGATATAATGAATAATTTTTAGCCAATCCTGATCTATTTGGAATTAGGCAACCAAGACTTGGATATAATGAATAATTTCCAACCAACTGGATATAATAAATAATATCTGATCAATCCTGATTGATTTGGAATTAGCCAACTTGAACTGGATATAATGAATATTTCTAACCAATCCTATCAATATCAAATATCCAACCAAGACTGGATACAATGAATAATATCCGACCAATCCTGATCGATTTGGAATTAGCCAACTTGGAACTGAATACAATGAATAATATCCAACCAATCCTGATGGATTTAGAATTAGCAACCAAGACGGGATACAATGAATAATATCCGACCAATCCTGATCCAATTTGGAATTAACCAACCAAGACTTGGATATAATGAATGATTTCTAACCAATCCTATCAATATCGAAATATCAGCCAACTGGATATAATGAATAATTTTCAACCGATCCTGATTAATACTGAAATATCCAACCGAGATTAGATATAATGAATAATTTTCAACTAATCCTGATCTATTTGGAATTAGCCAACTAAGACTGGATATAATGAATAATTTTTAATCAATCCTGATCAATTTGGAATTAGCCAACTTGGGATGGATACAATGAATAATATCCAACTAATTCTGATCGATTTGGAATTAGCCAATAATAGCATCCATCAAATGTCCTAAATGGAATGATATGATCTATCAAATGTCCTAAATGGAAATAATAGCATTCATCAAATATCCTAAATGGAATAATAGCATCTATCAAATATCCTAAATGGAATGATATGATCTATCAAATGTCCTAAATGGAATAATAGTATTTATCAAATATCCTAAATGGAAATAATAGCATTTATCAAATGTCCTAAATGGAATAATAGTATTTATCAAATATCCTAAATGGAATAATTGTATTTATCAAATGTCCTAAATGGAATAATTAGCATCTATCAAATATCCTAAATGATAAATTTGAATTAATATTTGTATCCGGAATTACTGTCTGTTTACTTCAATGGGATTACAATATTTAATTCAGCTCATAATCAAAACTTAACACATTATAAATAATTCTAGTACGTTGGCGCGCAGAGATGCACACCTTCAAATTTATTTATTACTTGTTATATGATTATTACTATATTATTACAATATTTAATCCAGTTCTAAGTACAATTTCAGTGCACGCACCGCTTTTCTGGTCTTTAAAAAATATAAATAGTATTATAAAATACAGAGCATATATGCTTTATATAATAAAATTTTATATTATATAATTTAACATCATTATAATTTATTCCAAAAGCTAGCTGTTATATTAAATGGAAATAGAATTAATAAATAATTCTGCACTGGATACAATGAATAATATCCGACCAATTCTGATCGATTTGGAATTAGCCAACCGAGATTGGATATAATGAATAATTTTCAACCAATCCTGATCAATTTGGAATAAGCCAACCAAGACTGAATACAATGAATAATATCCAATCAATCCTGATCGATTTGGAATTAGCCAACTGAGACTGGATATAATGAACAATATCTAATTAATCCTGATGATATCGAAATATCCAACTAAGACTGGATACAATGAATAATATCCAACTAATCCTGATCGATTTGGAATTAGCCAACCAAGACTGGATATAATGAATAATTTTCAACCGATCCTAGTTAATACTGAAATATCTAACTTAGGACTGGACACAATAAATAATTTTCAATCGATTCTGATTTGGAATTAGTAGCCTCAACCAAAGCCGGATATAATGCTTTGGGTTGTTTTGAACAAATTTGTTCAACTCTTTTTCCCTAACAAAAGACTATTGTTTAAGATTTTGTTCAGCTCTTTTTTACTATATATCACATTCAAAATATCCTACTAAAACCACAGTGCGTCAGCCCTATTACCCGACGAAGGAGGCCTGTATACCGTCCCCCTTAAGAGTTTACTCGAAAAGGGTGGAGGGTACGATTATCGAAATTTTTTTGTGAAGGTGAGGGGGTTGGGGGTCCCCCCGCCGGAACAAAAATTTTGATAATCTTTCCCACAAGCTATTATAGTTAAATTTAATTATAATTTACAATTAATTTATAAATATATAAAATTATATGGTTGAAAATGATTATTATTCCGAACTTTCTTCTAAATTTTCCAATTCTTCTAAATTTTCCATTTTATTTGTAATAAATTGTGTTAATGTATTTTGAATAATATCTGCCGTAGTAACCTGTATGGGTTTATTATCAACTATGTATTTATCGATTAAATGAGCTTGATTAAAATATTTAAGAATGTTTTCTATTTGTTTTCTAGTCGCATACGTAAATTCATAATGATGATCAATTCGACCAGGCCTTAATAGTGCAGGATCTACATGATTCATATGATTAGTCGTAAAAATAACAATACATCCATGTAAACATGTATATCCATCTAAAACATGTAAAACTGATTCCATTTGTATAGTATTAGTTGTATTTGGTATATCATATTTGTTTTCATCAGTCGTTATAATAGTTGATAATGTAGTACTAATATTACTTAGTGATTCTGCTGCTATATCAGTTTTGGTTTTCTTATCATTACGATCTTGTGCAAATTTATATGTATCAATATCTTCAATAATAACCAAACTGCGCACTGGAATATTATTTACAGCCGTCATAAATTGTTGCTCCGATCCTAAACATTTATAATCCAATTTATAAATATTTAAATTAAATGCATGAGCTAATGCATATCCAATTGAACTCTTACCAGTTCCTGGTAATCCATGTAATAAAATACCTTTTTTATATGGAATACCATGATCTTTATATATATTTTCAGATTTTATAAATTTTTGTGCAATATTAAATATATTCTCTTGTTCTTCACTAAGAAATGTATTTTCCTTAGTTTTTAGCACATTTATCTTGGTTGCTGACCATATACCTCCTGAAAAATTCATTAATTGATATGTGTTTTCTTCAACTTTTTTTTTTACTGCTTCTACAAAATATTCATCAGTACACATATTAATAAAATCTTTCAACGTATCAATATTATTATTTTTTGAATAAAGAATAATCTTTCTATCATTTGCAGATAAAATTTTTTTATTATGCGAATGAATAAAAATTGTATCATTCTTATATTTTAATGATCCAATTACATCATCATCCAATTCATAGTTAATCACTCTACCATAATATGTAGTTGCTTCGATTTTATCCATTTTGCACTCTTTTGCTATATACCAACTAACAAAAGTATAGCATTTAGAATTATAACCTTGTAATTGTAAATCAGATATAACAATACTAGCCATGTTTGGAAACATATCCTTATATATTCTAGCTGATGTACTAAACAATTCTTCTATTTGACGTATAATAAATATAATAATTGGCATAATCATGATAATAATCGGATTATCCTTAAATACCATATATGCTAATGGATTTATTATTGTTACTAAATCATTTAATCTATCTGAAAATTTTTTTAACGGTGCCGAACTCGTCATCTATAAATAAATATTAATAATTTAATAATTAATAATTATAGTAAATAATAATTATAATTTAATAAATATTTATTATATTATAATTTTTGCCATAAATCATACATCAAATTTTTATTACCAATATTTTATTTAAAAACTATAAATTTATTTTATTTATATTCTATTTATATTCTATTTATATTCTATTATAAATTATTTATAAATTATAACGGAAAGCTTCATCTAAATCTAAATGCTGTAAAAGATTTATTTGATATTTATCATCTATTTCCTGTAATGCCGGGTGCTGAACAATATATCCTATCTTTGTTCCTAACCATTGAAATGGTAATATACCATTATTTTCTATTACTGCACGCCTTCTCAATAACCATAATCCATTCTGAAAATATATATTACCAACTGAATTCTTATCTGATAATGATGTTGTTCTAGTCTTTTCTCTAATATAATCTTGCTCTAAATATGTATCAACTAAACCTTCCTTATTTACTACATATGCACGAATTGGATTAAAATGATTTTGCTTAACTAATGTAATCACCGAATCTAAACTTGGATCCTCTCTTAACATTTCTAATCCTTTTGCTACATCTGATGGAACTACATTCATAGTATTTCCTAACATTACCACTAAAACATCAACCTGCTCCCCAGTATCTTTTTCTATTTCTAATAATCCATGCTTGATTGTATCCGAATGTGTGGAATGATCTTGACATAATTCATCTGGTCTACGTATTATTCGATAACCATATTTATCAGCATCTTCTATAATTAAATCAATATCGGTTGTTACATATGTAGCCTTAATTTCAGGACAAGCTAGACTATTTAATACATTATGAAGATATAATGGTTTTCCCTGGATATCCATCACATTCTTGTTAATAACTGATTTACTTCCACCTCTAGCAGTACTTAATCCATAAACATTCAAATTATTCATCTATCAATCTTATTTATATAGATATATATATTCTATAGTTTGGCTTTTAATTCTATAATTTTAACACAACTAAATAAATTTAAATTAATTATAAAATTTAAAACTAATTTAAATAAAATATCTATATTTTTAAATCCCGCCATAATAAAATTCTATATCTTTATAGAAAACAATTATTTTATAAAGTAATAATTAGAAAAAAATAAAATCACAGTATTTAATATAATAGTAAATACCATAATGTTTCAGATCGGAGGTGGTAATTGTACTTTGTGTGGATCACCAAACACCAATAAATCAACATGTCCATGTAATCCAGCTGCAGTTAAGCCTAATTATGAAAAACATCCATTAAGTATAACATGCATGGATAATAAATTAACAAAACAAAAATCACCACCCAAGCCTGTAGTGGTACAGAAATCACCTCCCAAGCCAGTAGTGGTACAGAAATCACCACCTAAACCTGATATAATTCCAACAAAAAAACAGACAAATATCGCAAAGAAAGCAAAGAAACCTGTTCTTAAAAAAGTAACACAATATGAGGCTCCTGAAATAACTGATTATGATGTTGAAATTTTTAATCCAATTGAATTTCAGAGAATATATACAAAAGCCCCCGTGGTTAAAACTCCTGGAAAAAAGATAAAACATAATAAAGATATACCTAAAAAAATAATAGATAAAGAACCTACAACTGATAGCGAAAAATTTGATTTCTTAATGGACATATTAACTGGATGGCAAGGATTAAATTCATTGATAACATGGAAAATAGGCAAAAAATATCTAGGAGATTGTGACTCAACATGTGAATTGCCAGAAGGTATTCCTGAAAATGAAGAAATTACTAATAATTTTATCATATCTGAAATGAAAAAATGGGATTATGATCCATTTTCAGATCCAGCCTATGATGGTAGAATGATTTGGGACTTAGAAAGAGAAAAAAAAGAAAAAATGAAACAATATTTAACAACATATAAACCAAATCCTAAATTGAAGAAAACCAATAAATGCGATTGGATAGGATATGGTCCACAATATACCCCTTCAGATTGCATAAATATCTTTAAGCCAGGAGCTATTGTTACTAATAGAATAAATGGTAAAAAATATATTATGATAGAAAAAAGCTATTGTCTATTACACTGTACACATAATTCATATATTTATCAAGAACTAGGAACTAATCTTTATTATATTATTTTCGCAGTGGGATCACTTCATGCAGGACAAACCAATATGTTTATGTTATCAAGTATTGTATCATTTGTAGTTGATGTTCTAAGTAAATATCTTATAAACAATAATAAAGTAGTAATTGCTGGACATTCAGCAGGATTTGCCAATGCTCTTTATCTTGCAAAGTTTTTAAGTATGAATCTAGAAGAAATAGAAATTTTACAGAATTATACACAATGTTCATTGGGAGATTATTGTACTAATCAGATGAAATTAAAAGATATTTATAATAGCCAAAATAGTAGTGAAGGCAATTTAAATCTCCTAGGTGGTAATGAATTCAGGTTTGGAAAAGATAAATATAAACAAAAATTATTAAATGATTTTGAAAAATATAAAACTTACAGAACAAATCACTTAAATCAGATTAAAAACAATCTAATTACAGTTGGGAGCGGTGGTCATCCTATTATTGGGAAAATCGAAAATCAAGAACGTGATATTTATTCTAAATTATTTAATAATTTTGATTCTATTCAGCAATTTTATAAATATAATATTTTACACTTTGGGACTTTTATATATTATAGCATCAGTTCAAACTGGGTAATAGATGCATTTTTATTAGCTGATAGGGGCACAAGAAATAATACAGATTTGATCGGATTAATTAACTATGTTGATGAAAAAGATGATGAATGGAATGATAATTATTCTACTACTATAGTATCTGGCACTCCTATAAATATGCAACCTGATAGATCATTACATGCATTTGATATTTATAGAAATTATTTTGCTGAATTGTTTAAAAAACCTAAAGAAAATTTCGAAAAAGTTGCTGAATATTTTTATAAATAAATAACATAATTATCATACTAAATATTACATACATTAATTATATTATAGTGCATCGAAAGCCATACTTGATATGTACAGTTTATATTACCTATTTTGTTAAATTAAAATATTTAGTAAAATTTAAAAGAGCATCATTGTTTTCTTGTCTATATTTTTTAATACCATCTATACCTTCCCTATCATAAATATATCTTAATGAATCATCAATTAATATATCATATGCTTCTGAATATAATTTATAATTTTTATCTACATCTTGTGAACCATCATCATGACCAGGATATAATCTAAAACATTTTTTTCTGAATGCTTTTTTAATTTCTTCAATAGTAGCATTTTTATCAAGTCCTAATATCTTATAATAATCTTGTTCCATCTTTTACTACTCTTATTATAAAAAATTATATTATTATCTATATCAATTTTTATAATATTATAAAATATTATTTCCATAAGGATTCTGATACCATAAATATTATATCTAAAATCAAACAACTCCAATATACCGCGCGCGCAAGGACTAAAGCATTAAATAATATAACCAAGTTTTGTTTTTCAAAATATAAAATTATTGAAAAATATCATACATATTGCTATTATATATAAATTATTTTAATATTTTATTTTGTAGTATGCAGTGCGCAACACTTATAGGTGCTTTAAAAATATTTTTATTTTTAAACCATCATAAATTTATTATATAATAAATTATAATATTTTATTAAATATTATTAAGATAGATAGTAATTAATGATATGATATAATATCCATGACGATATATCCAAGTGTTTATTTTTTCCCCACAAAAATATAATAGACATAATGCATTTAAAATCGTTTGGCCATTTATAATGGTTTTCAGGTTTCCATTTTTCTTTTGGATATACATTAAAACTATAAAATTTACCTTTTCCATAAGTTAATCTGTTTTGCCTAAATATTAAACATGATCCAGTATATTCCACTGGTATTATAGTTTTTGTAAATAATTTAAGCTGATATTCATATTGATGAAATGATTTACCATAACCATTTTTGATTATTACCAATAAATCAAGATAATGTTTAAATTCAAAAATATTTGTTTTATCATTATTCCACTTAGGCATTTCTATACAAATATCTATTTTATATTTTTCCCCTAAACTAAAAATATCATATATCATATACGATTCTTGTTTTTTTCTTATCATTAATTGAATTAAACTCTTTTTGCCACTCTTATAACTTTGTTTAAAATAGTCTTCATCCTCATATGGTTGCCGAATTTCATCATAATATTTTATAAAATCATATTTATGTGGAAATAATTGTTTAACTATAGTCGTTTCATGCTTCCCAATTATAATAACATTATGATATTCATCCTTTAAATTTACTGGATCAAATGCAATTAATGTCTTCATATAAATTAATTATATATTATTATAATTAATTTATTCATTATTTTTTTATAAAAAATTAAAAATAAATTTAAAAAAAATAAAATAAAAAATAAATTAAATAAAAAATAAAAAATAAAAAATAAAAATAATATAAAAAAAAAAATAAAAAATAAAAAAATAAAAATAATAAAAAATAAAAAAATTAAAAAAATAATGAAAAATAAAAAAATAAAAAAATAATAAAAAATAAATAATTAAGATACAGCCATTAGTTCTTGAATGGATTATGGATATATAGCTCTTTATATAGCTCTTTAGTAATGGGCTTCGCCTTTAATAAATTTATATGGGGTTAATGCCCACAATATAAATACCTTCATTATTCTCCATATCGATTTGCAGTTTTTATTTTTTATTTTTTATTATTTTTTATTATTTTTTATTATTTTTTATTATTTTTATTTTTTTTATTTTTTGATCTTCAAAAATATATTTTTAAAATTTAAAATTGGCTTTGTCACAAAGGGAAAATTGGCTTTGTCACAAAGCCAAATTTTGGAGCTCGACCTACTGGTCATGGGGGGGTATATTTTATCAATTGCATATAAATAATGATTGCTTAAGGATTTTACTGCATAACCACCAATGAAATAAAAAAATAATAAAATAATAAATAATAAAAAATAAATAATAAATAAAATAATAAATAATAAAAATAATAAATAATAAATAATAAAAAATAAATAAAAAATAAAAAAAATAAAAAAATAAAAAAAAAATAAAAAATAAAAATAAATAAAAAATAAAAAATAAAAATAAAAAATAAAAATAAAAAAAAAAATAAAAAAAATAAAAATAAATAATTAAAATACAGTCATTAGTTCTGGATGGAATATGATATAGAAGCTCTTTATATAGCTTTTTATATGATTTTTATATAGCTTTTATATAGCTCTTTAGTAACGGGCTTCGCCCTTAATAAATTTATATGGGCTAACGCCCACAATATAAGCGCTTCATTCCGCTATGCTCCATTCGCGCATCGATTTGCAGTTTTTATAAAAAATATATAAAAATAATATATATAATTAATTGATATTGAAATATTTTTATACTTCCCCATATTTATCAGCTAATTCTTTTTCTATTTCTTCTATTAATGCAGCTTCTTTTGCTGAAACTATATCTTCTTCATTTTCTTGCTGTTCTACTAATTTTTTCATTGATTCCGACATAGGTTCTTCAAATCTATTTTTTAATTTATTTTTTAGATGAATATCTTTTTTGGCACTAAACCCTTCCTTTGGGTTATCACTTGATTGAAATGCAATTTTTTCTGGACCATTACCTTCTATAATACAAGGATATAGTTTTTTCATTACTAATGAATTCAATAAAAATCTATCCAACTCGATAAATGCTTTAAGAATATAATCAATAACGTCTACGGTTAAATTATCTGAATTTATTAATAAATCTGTGATTGAACTATTTCCCAATATATCCCACTCTTTATTAGTAATTAATCCTTGATAAATATTAGTCTGGCAGTGCATTAATTTATTATCAAGACTAACTCTTTTAATATTTTTTAATTTCATTATTGGAATTAATGCTCTAATATTTAATTGGAAACAATTATGGAAATTTAAGTTTACAATACCAGGACATGCATCACAAATTTCTTTTACTGAATCATTACCTAATTGATAACAATACCAAAAACCTAAGGTAGATACATTTTTAAATGTAGATAACCATGAAAAATTTATTAATTGAACATTTTGATATAAAATTATTTCCTTAATAAAATCTGTATTTTCCGTTTGTGATAATGTTTCTGTACCAATATTATAGATACGTGATAAATCAAGATTATTATAACGATCTCGTCTTTTTTCCCCAATATATTTATTCCATAATAAATTTTTATCTTCTAATGTTTTACAATCCATAAAATCAATTGGTAATATATCTTTCATCATATTTTTCTGATCTTGTTTTAATTTCATCATATCTGTTTTTTCAATATTTAATAATTTTCTATCTGTTTTGCAAAAACCATAATTAATAATATCTGGTAAACTATCTGATAATGTTATTTCTGATTTAATTATTATACGCTCAGGTAATCCAACAGGATTATTTATATCATTATTTATATCATTATTTATATTATTATTGATATCATTATTTATATCATTATTTACATTATCAACTATTTTTTCTTCATTTTGAATATCAGAATCTTGTACTGATTCTTCTTGAACATTATTATTAATTTGATCAATAGTTTCCTTAAGATTGGTATTTTTAATAATCATATATTTATTATCATTTGTCTGAATTAATGCTAATAACATTTTTTGTGTAAAATATGCACTATATACATATTTCAAACCACTTGACATAGACTTTTCAAAAATTAATTTATCTATTAATTGTCTTTTAGTATTAAAAATAGCTTTATCTTCATGCATGATTAATTCTGGCAATTTACCTAACACAACCCAGTTATTTCCACCCGTACTATTATTTACTAACCAATGCTTAATTTCTCTATCATTTACTAATCCCTTAACTTTTTTTGGCATTATATTTCTTATAATATCTCATAAATTTATATTATTAAATTAACACATTTATGTCATTTTAATAATATAATTTAAATAATTATTATAATTATTATTAAAAAATTATTATATTTATTATTAAAAATATTTATTATATTTATTCAGATTCTGATGTTTCATCAGTAGTCATTTCTACATCACTATATTCAGTTGGTTCTGATTCAGAACCAGCATAATCTTCTTCACTAAATTCACTTTCTTCTGATTCTTCTTCTGATTCTTCTTCAAATTCTTTTTTATTTGCTACATGATCAAAATTATATGATTCATAGATCTCTTCTCCACGTTCCATTCCACTAACCATCATACACATATAATCTTTACGACCAGGTACTCTGGTTTGTGTTTTATAAATATATGGAGGGTTTTTTTTTAAATCAATCCCTAGAACAAGTGTTAATCTCATTGGCTTTTTATTTATACCAGTTATAATATCACCTATTTCCAATTCATCCGCAGTCTTTTTATCATTTGGATATATTGTGAATGTATCATCAGGATTAATGTTCAGTTTAGATGGTCTTGAAACAGGTAGTTCATGCGCATTTTTTAAAGCAGGATTTTCAGGACCGCGTACACCTTTATATTTTGAAAGATATTTATCAAATGAATATAATTGAGCATTTATAACTGCATCATTTAAGGTTTGTTCACCAATTTTTTCACTTGCTAGATTCTTAAGATCTTGTTCAGTTTTCATTCCTTTTAAATCAACCCTTAAATCTTGTAAGACTTTCATTAATTCCATTGTTCCCATACCTCCTTTTATAGGTGTTCTACCACAATTTTGAATATTTTTGGTAAATTTACTATGATTCCTTATCGGTGTAACTATTGTTTCGTGTGTATATGTAATACTTCCTCTGCGATGTGGTATATCATATGGTTTAGAATATACTTTAAAAGTACGTTCACGTTTTTTATTATTATAAATAACCCTATTACCTTCTGTTAATTCATGTAAAGTTATTTTCATTACCGGACACTCTAATTTTGTATATGCCCATTTCTTTAGGGATTTGTTTTCTTCATCCGTCATATTTCTAAAAAAATTAGTTATTTCTTTGATATCCTTTGGATTTAAACCATTTTCTTTTATAACTTTCTCTATAATCTGGTTAGTTCGCCAATTTAAACATGCATCTTTATATGCACGTCTAGCAGCTGTTGTCCATGCTAAACCACGAAATTTAAATTTTGATTCTAATAATTTTAAGCTTTCTATCATATTATATGGTTGATTAACCTTAGGAATAACCTTATGTACTTCATATATATTATACATTTCATTATAAAACTCTATCAATGTATTTTCAACTAATAATCTAAGTAAAGCAAGCATTTTTTTATCATAATCATAAATCTTACTTTCTTCATTTAAAGTTCTATTGACCATGCCTTTGATTGTGTTTTCATCTATTGATTCAAAGTTTTGATTTATTTGTAATAATAATGTACGAATAATATATTTATAATGGTTTATATCATCATCAAATAATTCATAACCATTTTCATTAAAATATTTTGTTAATTCCGTAATAAAATACTCTTCATAGAATTTTATAAAATTTATCGTTTGTTTTTGGAGATCATATATAGTTTGTATTTTTGCAGAAAAATCTCCAGCCAATACATCACTCGTAATTGTACCTCTGGGTGGCATAAATACATAATCTGTTCCAGTATACATATTATTTATTGGTATTTTATCAATACACCATGCTTTTTTCCCATCATTCAAACATTCATGCCATATATTCACTATTTCAAATGTTCTTTCAAATGAAGGTAAATGTTCTTTTGATTTAGTCTCTTCTATTTCAATTTCACTGATTTTTCGAGGTAATCTGGTACTTTTCCTATAACCCCCTAATTGATAATTAGTCATCTATATTATACAACAATATTAAATTTATTTAATTTGTATAAATTAAAATACTTATACCATTATCATTGATACATCATCATAATTATATCATTAAGCTTTATATATGTAAATCGTTCAGAACATGGATCTCAAATGATTCAAATTATTCACCAAATCATTTGTGGTTTTGGATAGATTTGCATCTTCGTAACCAAGATCTCTATTGGGTACAAAATGGCCGTTTTGATCGAGTATATATGTATGAAAAACTGGATTAAATTTCCAATCATCGAAATCCATAATCCAACAATCTACTGCTGAAATACCATATCTATTCGATGGCATGCTTACAATAAAATTATATTTGCATAGGTAATGTTTACAAGATTTTTTAATATCTGTATAACCATTCTTTTTTAAAATTTCTATTGCATTATTCATCATATCAATGGAAGACATTATCTGATAACGCTATATCCTTTTTTCCTATATTTTGCCTAATCGCATAAAAATTTAATTACATCAATTTTTTTGATAATGTATGGGTTCATCATACAAGGATGCATGGAGTATGAAATATATCTGCTAAACCTTGTACGCCTAATCCAATAGGTCTATATCTCATTTTTCAGTGCGGGTGCTACCAAGTATAGCCAGATCTTGGCCAACTTGCCCGATATTAGTCCTGTTATAGATGTAATAAAAGGTTATTCTTCATCAATCATTATATTATATAATTTTGGAGCTGTTAAGTAGTATGATTATCTTTGAAAATTGATAAAAAAAAATGAACATGATATAATACATCAGCTGTTGCTGTGATAAGAAGAAATCCCATCAACACTACCTACTACTAAAGATGAGCACTCGGACCGATTCCGAATATACCCGACTGCAAATTCGGCTGCGAGAACTGAATGCTCTCACAGGCAGGAATGTGCGGTGCAATGATCAACTCTTCAAGGATTGCAAGGTCTACTATGGGAGATCACATGATCCAGATGAGATTAATGGTAGTGCATCTATCGCCAGGCTGGAGTCCATGTTCTGAGTATAATAATAAGAAACGCACTAACAAAAAAAAATCTTTGTTTTGACCCACCCACCTCCCTCGAGAGAGTTCTAGGTCCCGCCATGGACAACTAATTTTTACTCATCCAATTGTCGCAGATGCATCAATTAATGGAACGTACCAATCAATATTTATTTTTACCATTAGAATGAATTTTTCAATTTTTTATTAAAAAACATTGAAAATATTTAATTATAATATTTAAAATTAATATATTAATTTTAAATAATTATAATTAATTTAACTATTTTTATTTCTCTAAACCGAAAACCATTGTACATAATTATAAATTATTATAGTAAACATAATATCTAGTAATAACACTTACAATATTTCCCAAGATGATCCGTAATACTACTACAAGTATCATTATCACTATCACTGTTATCATCCAACCCTGTAAAAGTTTCTAATAAATTTCTAATCATATCAGAAAATGAATCCCCAACATGATGTAAATTTCCTTCATCTGTCGATATATATGATAAGATATGGCCATATAATTCTGATTCAGGATTCAGATTTACTAATAATTGACCACATCCATTATCACAACTATTAACATCAAATAATATATTATACCAATCATATGCTCTGATCTCAATATCTGCTTCCAATTCATCAAGATTAGATGTATTAAATATATCTCCATTTTCAGGATGCGCATTTGTTATAGTTTTTGTCCCATTTGTAATATGACTGATATCATAAAAATAGGTATTCCCTGCATTTTTACCATCATAGATGAAACATAAGTTTAACACTAATCCATTATAATTATTATAAAATATTTTCAGATCTTCCGGCAATTCTAGTTTTTTTGGTTTATCTTTTATTATATTATATCCAAATTCATAGTCTATCAAATCTCTTTCTAATAACTTACCATCTATTCTTGTTACATACGCATCAAAATAATCAATATTATCTTGATTTAATAATTGCTCTAATTTATCATTAATTATTTTATCCGTAATTTCATTTTTTTTATTTTTACTATTGTCTCCAAACTTATTAGCAAAATCATGATATAATTTTTCTAATTCACTTCTATCCATCGTAAAAAATTGCTATATATCAAAATATTAATATTTATATTTTTAATTATATTTTTATTTTTATTTATTTTATTATTTATCATTTTTTAATTTATTTATAATAATTTTTATTTTGAAAATTATTATAAATAATTAAACAACATACACTATAATTAATCATAATATTATATAAAAATCTGAATAAAAAAAATGAACGGTATAAATTATATTATTTTATATAATATATATTAATTAATATATATATATTATAACCATATTATGTCGAAAAGAAATAATAATTATGATGATAATGCAAGCAAGCGCTTAAGGGAATATGATGAATATTATGATGCTGAGTTCGCTTGCACACATTGCAAATGGACTGGTACTGGTAGTGATGTTAATACTCTATCTGGAAATAGTATTGATATTTTACAATGTCCTCAATGCAAATATAATGAATTACGTATGGCTGATGGAGAAATTATTAATGTAATTTTATCCCAAGAACTATATGAAGATGATAATCTATTATTATCATCTAAACAATTACCTGATATTGATGGTGATAGTAAAATTACTCTGCAATGGGATAGTATTTTATTCCATAGTTCTAATAATTGTAATTATGTAGTTACATATAATAATAACATTATTTGGCAACAATTTTTACCCCCATATTATCACGAATATTTTGAATATATGTTATTTCTGAAATATGCTATTCGCAAATATGGAAAATCATTATATGATGTAATACCAAGTCCAAGTTCAGCTATAAGTATTTATGGAACTGATAACTGTAATATGGTTAAGGTTGATCAACTTCGTAATAAACTACGAGCTAGAAATACTCGCCATAATTCTTATGTATTACAAATATTAAACATTTTTAATAATGATTCAGATTCTTTAGTTAGCAGCTCTTCAATTGAATCTTCTGAACATGAATCTTCTGAACATAAATCTTCTGAACATGAATCAGTAGATGATAATAGCAATAGTTCTTTAGATGATAATAGTAATAGGTCTGATAATGATTCACTTGAATCTGCAAGTGACAATAAATCTGTTTCAGCTAGTCATGATAATAGCCTTAAACGATCATCCAGCAGTTCCACATCTAATAGCCCAAAAAGATTAGCTTCTAGCAGCTGTGAGGGGGATTCCCCCTCCAACACACCCTTGGATGGGGAAATTTGTCGTAGTTGCTCACGCGTACATCAAATAATACCCAATCAACAACCAGAAAAATATAGAAGTTATTCATCATCTTACGAAGGTGATTCATCGATTTTATCTGGAAGCTCTTCAAGCCAAGATAAATGGATTAAGACCTATAACGCTAATATACCGAGACAAAAGTCCAGTAACAAAAGCTCTTCAAGCCAAGATAAAAGCTCTTCAAGCCAAGATAAAAGCTCTTCAAGCCGCCAAATCAGATCTAATCAAAGCAAATCTAATAATTCATCTACAAGTTCTTCTCAGAATGAATGGAAATCCGTAACTTATATCAATTAAATCAATAAATAAGAATCTATTATACATATATATTATAAACAGCATAATTTAATTATTTTAATTATTTTAATTATTTTAAATATTTAAATATTTAAATATTTTGTAAGATTTACTTTGTTTATAGTTTTATAATAATTTATTAAAATTAATTATTATAAAAAAAAGTTGATTGACGTAGATTTTTATATAAAACATAAATACTATATTATCATATATAGCATACAACAATAACATCATGTCAATTAATTTGATTCTTGGTCCAATGTTTTCTGGCAAAAGTACTGAATTACTTAGACGATATCGCCGTTATACAATTGCTCGTAAAAAATGTATATTAGTTAAAGCAGCAACTGATGATAGATATGATGCTGATAAATTATGCACCCATGATGAAATTGGAGAAACCGCCCTTAAATGTTCTTCATTAAAAGAATTACAATCTCTTGTTGATGTTACAAAATATGATGTAATATGTATTGATGAAGTCCAATTTTTCCCTGATGCTGTTGAAGAACTTGAACTATTTGCAAATAAATATCATTTAACTATTGAAGCAAGCGGTTTAAGTGGAAATTATTTAAGAGAATCTTTTGATGTTGTAAATAAATTAATCCCCAAAGCTGATTCCGTAATTATATTAAATGCAGTTTGTATGATGTGTGGCAATGATGGCGCTCCATTTACATTTCGATTGGGTTCAGAAGATTCAGAAATATTAGTTGGTGGTAAAGAATCATATAAAGCAGTTTGCCGCCCTTGTTTCTATAAAAATAAAGATTAAATTATATATTAAGGATAGCATTTTTGATATTTATTATAAAAATGAATATTTTATTATTATAAATGAATAAATTAAAATTATTTATTAAATAATTTTAATTTATTTCTTGTTAATATCAAAAAAAATTGATTGAATTTAATTAAATCAATTTATATACAACAGTATTTATCTACACGAAATAATGGATTCAACTAAAACAATTAAATTACTAAGTTCTGATGATAAGGAATTTATTGTAGCTGATACAGTTGCCAAAAAGTCAGTTACTATTAAAAATATGCTAGAAGATATTGGTGATAATCCTAATTCTATTCCACTACCAAATGTTAATGGTAAAATATTAGATTTAGTTATTAAATATATCGAACATCATGTAAATGATGCAGAACCAACTGAAACTAAAGATGAAAAAAATACTTCTGATATTTCCGGATGGGATGCTGATTTTATTAAAATAGATCAAGCTACTCTATTTGAATTAATTCTAGCAGCTAATTATCTAGATATTAAGAGCCTACTTGATTTAACTTGTAAATCTGTTGCTAATATGATTAAGGGCAAAACTCCTGAAGAAATTAGGAAAACTTTTAGTATTAAAAATGATTTTACTCCGGAAGAAGAAGCTCAAATTAGAAAAGAAAATGAATGGGTTGAAGAAAAATAAATATTTATAAATATTTATAAATATTTAATCATAATATATTTTTATTACTTTGAGCAAAAAACAAACAATAAATTATTATACACGCGCAAAGACTAAAACATTAAATAAAATCCTTAACCGAACATATTGATATATATTATTTTTATTTAATAATATAATAATTATATTTATCACTAATCCAAAGACTTCTTTTTTGATGTTATATTTAAATATAATGTATAATAAATTATGAATTATATATCAATCTTTTTTTATAACTTTTATTTTAATTTTATTATCTGATTCAGTATTCTCGATAATATTTTCACTATTACCAAGATAGTTTTTTGTATATAAGAAGGATGTCTAAAAAAATATAGAATTTTTTCCTTATTAATGAGATCAATATTTAAGTAATAATACCTAATTTTCTTTTTCGTTTGTTGTTTACTGCTAATAGAAATTTTTATACATAAATAAAAATCTATAATATATAAGCATCCTTAAAATATTCTTTGTAATTTTCTATTTCATTTACAGGTAGTTGAAGATATTTATTAACTTCATCTATATTAGCATCCAGAGCAAAATCATTTAAATCTTCAGGCTCTTTCTCAAGAATTTCGAATAATAAAACATCATTATTATTATTTTCAGCATGTAAACTATTGGAATAAATTTTTCTTTCTTGTGTACATAAACGAGTCTTTTCTATTTCTTCATTATTTGATAAATCTTGCATATGTGAATAATCCAATAACATTTTCTTGATTATTTCATCATTATTTTTATGTTTTTTCTTTTTATTTTCTTCCATAAAATTTTTTGTTTTTACATAATAACAGTATCTACATAAAGCCTGTAAATTATGTTCACTATTATCACTAGTGAAACTGAATTCTATAACATGATCAATTTCATAATCACTATAATCAAAACTTCCTCTATATTCAATTTCCGCTCTTTTCCACAACGGACACAAATAATCATCAATTTCATATAAATTTGAGCCAGGTTTATTATTGCATTTATAAAATTGTTTTGATGCAACACGTTCTTTGATATATTTAGGTATATTTCTTGATAGTTTTTCACTATCTATATAGGTATTCATTGTATTATTAATAATCAATAACTTATAATTAATTATAATCAAATTTTTTGTTTATAGATTTATTATGTTATATATTTTATAGATTTATATTATATATATTAATTAAAATAATGGAGTTAAGTATCATAATTATGGCTGGTGGATTAGGAAAAAGAATGCAATCTGATTTACCCAAAGTATTACATCTGGTAAAAAATCAACCTATGATTGTACGTGTTCTAATACAAGCTCTCCTATTAAATCCAACTAAAATTATGATAGTTGTCGGCAAATTTCGCGAAATTATTGAAACAACTATCAATAAATATATGAACATCAATAAAGATTTAATTATTTATGTAGATCAACCAATACCAATGGGAACAGGTCATGCAGTTGCATGCTGTATTCCTCACTTAAATAATTTATCAAGTTCTATCAAAATTTTAATATTATCTGGTGATGTTCCTCTTCTTACAAAAAATACCATGAAATCCTTCCATGATTCGATAATTCAATCTAATATAAATTGTGGAATTATGACAACATCATATAAAAACCCATCCGGCTATGGAAGAATTATTAAAGATAGTAATGGACAATTTATAAAAATTATTGAAGAAAAAGATTGTAATGATGAACAAAAATTAATTCAAGAAACTAATTGTGGGACATATATTATTCAAAATAAATATTTATTACAATATTTACCAATGTTAACATGCAATAATGCACAAAATGAATATTATTTAACTGATATTATAGGACTGATTCGTGAATTTGAAAAAATTACCATATTAACTTATAATATTCCACCTGAATTACAATATCAATTAAATGGTGTTAATACGAAAGCCCAGTTAGATGAACTAAATTCAATTTATTCACAAATCTTGATAACTATTAATAATTAAGTACTTAATCTAAACAATTATGTGATATTAGATATGTATAAAATATATAAATATAGAATAAATATAAAATAAATATAAAATAAATATAAAGTAAAATATTATATATTATATATATTAAACATGGCTCTACAGTTAGTAGTATGTCTAAAGCCATTTTTAATTATAGATGGCAATAAATTCCAAAGTGGTATATCTACAGGTACAAAGAAATATGATGATTTAATAAAACATAGGATATCTGAAGATTATACAAAAATAAAAGATATTTTTAGGGAAACCTATAATGTACTTAAGTATGGATTTGATGGTACTTATGTGTACATCCTATTAACTAAGAAAAATGGTAAAAAATTTATACCAAATGAGTTAGATAAAATAGCTAAAGAAATAGTGGATCCGTATGATGTTGGACCAGATACATGGATGGAAAGCGATATTGCAATTCTAAATGAGAAAGAAGCACAACAGACTAAATATTATAAGAATAAAAGTCTTAGTAGTATTGAATTAGGTGTCGTTGTTGATGGATATATGAAAGAAGGTTCTCATATAGATCCTACTAAGTCTAATAAACCAAGAAGATCATGATTCAGGCCCTGTAATTCGAATGCCGCGGAAATAATGCAATATAAACTATGTCATGATGCCCCTTCAAGAAAAATAAAGCTAATATTGATGATGGTGTGTCGGTCGAGCTAATAATAAAAAAAGAAAAAAGGTTAAGCCTGAAGGTTCAGCTGAAAAAGATACACAAACCATAATGGTAGCTGACTAAATTTGCAAAAAAGATTATCCTAAATATTTGTATCTCCAAAGTTTATTATGTACAATAATTATTAAGTTTATTGAATAATAGCTTTGTATTTACATTTATCTTTAAAAATAAAATAAATATAGTGATTTGCACGAAAATGAAACTTTTTAATGGTTATAATATAATAGATTTTATATGATGATGTATGCTCATATAAAAATAGTATAGAATTATGTATGATGATAAGTTTTTTTTCAATTTCATACAAATCACTATATTTATAAATTCATAATATGGCGATGTTTAAAGATGAAATTATTAATGTTACAACTGGTATTCCTTTCTTAACTTCATATTATTAGATATAATAAATTAATAGGGGTGATTAATTTGGCAAAAAAAAGTCTTATATTATTAAGGTAAATTAAGGTATCCATCTATTAAAATGAATCTAAATTATTTAAGTCTTATATTATTAAAGAAAATTAAGGATCTATCTATTAAATGAAGCTAATTATTTTGGGATAAAAAAATTTTAATTAAGGATCTATCTATTTAAATTCATTTAAATTATTTTGGATCAAAAAATTTGATTTTATTTATTAAAATTTTATATATTTTATTCATAAATTTTTCATAATATGATGACGTTTAAAGATGAAATTATTAATGTTATAACTGGTATTCCTTTCTTAACTTCATATGAACAAATTGATAAATTAGAAAAAATTAATGGAGTTCTTATCTGTGATATTGAAAATGATGCGAAACCAAATAGATATTCCGCAAGTGGATTTTTAGGTTCTGATGAAAAATTACAACAAGTCTTAAAAACAGATTGGAAAACTGTTGAATCATTCAATACAACTCATCAAATTCTTGCAACTCATTTGGCTAATATAATATCTATTGCAATTGATACCCCTATAATAGAACCATTTAAACCAGTTACTGTTACATATGCACCTACTAAAAATCCTATTCCATTTAACGTTAGTTTAATGTCAACCAGAGGATGGCAATATGATCTTTTTCAACCTCCTCAAGGAAAACAACGTGAAATGAAAACACCTGATAAATGGTGTGATGATAACCTTATCACAAATTTAAACAACAATACATCTGCTAAACTTACTCTTGGATCTCTCAGTTATATATATCAAATGGGATTCTATGAAGGTGGCGGAAACAATAATTCATATAGAAATGATCCTAATAATTTAATCAAATTATTAGAATTATAAATAAAAAATAAAAATATTAAAAAAATATAATAACTTACAAAAAAATTAGTATAAATTTATGCTATATATAACTGTATAAATTTAATATGGATAATCTATTTGAAATTCAATTAACTGAGATTATAAATAGGAATTTGGGAAACACATTGGAGATATAATAATTAAGTATTATATAGAACATTTTTATCCAAGTCAAAACTTTATTCATTTATATCCGATGATAATCAGCAAAATGAATTATATAATAAGAGATATAGGTTGTTTATGTGCATCATGTTATCAATATGATTTTATTGAAGATCCAAAGTATTATCAGAATATTAGCTATATGAAAATATTTAATAAATATTATACAACAAAAATATTTAATAAATATTATACAACAAACAATGATAAAGAAGGTAATATAATATTATTATATGAAATTGGTGGAATAATTGATAATAAATTTATAATTAGCAAAAAAAGATTAGAAGAGGAGAATGAAATAAATAGAGAAAAATACAGTCATAGCTGTGGTGGTGATGATGGTTGGTAAATTTTACTGAATAACATCATTGCATTTATCTTTAAAATAAAAAATAAAAAATAAAAAATAAAAAATAAAAAATAAAAAATAAAAAATAAAAAATAAAAAATTAAAAAATAAAAAATAAAAAATAAAAAAATATAAAAATAATTTATTTCTTTAGGGATTATGCATTAAAATTCTTAAGCAAATATTATTTATATGCATTTGATAAAATATCACCCCCATGACCAGTAGGTCGAGCTCCAAAATTTGGCTTTGTCACAAAGCCAAATTTTCCTTTGTGCCAAAGCCAATTATAAATTTTAAAAATATATTTTTAGAATCAAAAATCAAAAATCAAAAATAAAAAATAAAAAATATATTAATTAATCAAAAATATTCATCTATATTAGCCAATTCATCTTTTAGTTTTAATAAATCACAAAAGATCATAGTATCAAAATCGGTTAACCTGATTTTCTTAACATTAAAATTGTTAGGATCAATATTAACTAAAACATTTCCTTCATGAAGATCACCGTGATACACCTTAAACTTATTGAATAATTTTATCATTAAACGTTTAATAGCTTCATGAATATCCTAAATGGAATAATTGAATATTACTGCGCGCGCAGAGACTAAAACGTAAAATAGAAAGCTTACTAAATTAGTTTTCATATAAATATAATTCATTTATTATATTTATGCTAATTATTTAAACTATTAGTATGCAGTGCGCAGCACTTACTTGTGCTATTATTAAATATAATCTACATTGTAAAATTAAATTATCGAATGATCCAATAGTGCGCAGAGATACCAAAATAATTAAATAAATAATTAAATAAATAATTAAATAATTAAAATTAAATAGTTAAAATTTATTTAATTTTTCCGCTATATTTCAATATATAAGAAACAATCTATTCAATATTTAAATGATATATATATATTGTGCAAAACTAGTATTCCAAGATATTGCATTAGGACTATTTAATGCATTAAAGACTAATCCTAAATTTAATAAGAATAATAAATCCTTAGTAGAAATAGTTACTCATATAAATGAAGAAACTGATCGAGATTTATATATAATGTTTGGAATGAATGTATATGAAGGGACTATTTTACCAAAGCATTATATTGTATATCAATTTGAACAAACCGATGAAAATATGAATAATAACAAGGATATAGCTGAAATTAATACTATTACTGATAAAAATTGGTTTACTCCTCAATATATTAAAATTCTAAAAGGATCATTAAGTATTTGGGATTATTCTATGGTTAATATTAAAAATTTAAAGAAAATTGCTGATTTAAAAAATTGTACTTTTAAATATGTTCCTGTAAGTTACATGCCTCATCTAGATATAGCTCCGAAAACATCTATAAAAGATATCGATGTATTATTTTTTGGTGTTATGAATGATAGAAGATACCATGTACATGATAGTTTAGTAAAAGCTGGATTAAATGTACATTTTGCTGATTATAATCTATGGGGAGCCCAGAGGACCGAATTAGTTA
>Ga0214473_10001618_pt1 | contig 29331 bp, 26 predicted proteins | sample RVTome_7_FD_203509 | JGI IMG/M metagenome (GOLD analysis project Ga0214473, IMG submission 203509) | Soil microbial communities from uranium-contaminated site in the Upper Colorado River Basin, Wyoming, United States - RVT98D197 | ecosystem: Environmental > Terrestrial > Soil > Contaminated >...
ATCGCATGGCTGGCTCGTTTATACTCGTTCACTAGCCAATTTTATCATCTTTGCCTCCGGCTACTTATGCTATCCATCCCCACCCTCCGCTTTCGCTACAGGTGGGGAACTTCGCAACACCTTAGAAGAAGCTAAAAAAATGGCAAAAGAGGCCATAAAAGTCTATATTGCAAGTCTCAAAAAACATAAAGAGTCAATCCCAACAGACGAATCAAGTTTCTTCACTACGTTAGACGTTGATATTAAATCTATACGAGTTTCCTATGCCTAAACTCCCAACTTTAACCCCAAAGCAGCTGTTGAAAAAACTAAATAAACTCGGATTTACAAAAGACCATACAACAGGAAGCCACATCGTAATGTACCATGCAGAAACGAAAAGGCGTGCTGTAGTCCCACACCTCAAAGATATCCCGAAAGGGACATTAAATTCCCTACTTAAAGAAGCCAGAATCGCAAGAGAAGAAATTTTAAGAAAGTAAATATTTCGTCTCCCCTTTGTCCCCCTTTTTGTATAAATGACCATTGTGAGTATTATAGCTAAGCGGAGGAATTTTTGTTAGAATTTGGAAAAATCATGCGGCCACAGGTTAGAGTATAAAAACTAACTTCTACAACTTCTGAAGGATCATGTTAAACCATTTTTTATCTCTTAAATAATATTGCACAACAAACACTTCCTCTAAACTAAAAGGTTTCATAGATCGAATGTCACCGGGACTGTAGTAATAATACATCCTATCGCCCATTTCATCTTTCTTAAAGTACTTCTTGTAATCTGCTTCCTGTAACGAAATAAAAAATACTCCCCCGGTATTTAAAGCACGATTCGCTTTTTTTAAAACAGATTTAAATGTTTTCTTATCTGCGTGCAACAAAGAAGCAAAAGCAAACACAATATCTACATTTTTAGGAAATTTATACTCTTTAAAGGTTGCTACATCAAACTTGAAACTAGGCAATTTCTTTCTAGCTTTTTCTATCAGTTTTTCTGAAGCATCCATGCCTGAATAATTTGAAGTAAATTTCACTATCTCTTGTGCATCTCTTCCGTGAGCACAACCTAGCTCAACTACCACAGGATTCTTCTTGTCTTTTAAATAGGAAAACGCCTTCCTAACGTCTTTCACCCGAATCCCTCTTTTGTCTGCCTCTGCTTCATAGAAGTCAGCATTTTTATTGTAAGAGCCAATTGTTTGACCTACTTCATTCATAGTCGAATTCTAATAGAAAAAACTTATCTGAACAACTTTTTGAATATAAGGACTTGTAATGTATATTTATTACTTAAAGCTACCATTCTTTTTCGGCAACAGAAAAAGTATCCATTTTTATTATGGACGCTTTACCCTTATAAAAACTGTCGTTGATTCCGATTCTAAACTTCCTCGACTGATCGACATTTAAGTTAGTACCGGTTGGGATAAAACTTGCCGTAAATGTATCGCTACTCTGAAACTTAGAATGTTTAACTTCCAAAACAACATGAACTATTCCATCCACAACTTTCCCTTTAACAGTTATAAATATCTCTTCTCCATCCTCGATAGGAAACGATAACTTGTTACTTTTCAGTTCAACTTCTGGCCAATCGCCTCTTATATTCCACTTATTTTGTTGAACCCTTACCGTCTTTCGGTCTCCGTCACCAACTAAAGTTTTAAACACATTTTCATACTCAAATATTAATCCTAAAGAAGAGCCCGATACTGGATAAACTCTTATTTTTGCCTCAAGCGGAAATTTACATCCCCACGGGGTACGTACAACTGCCTGATAACCACTCGTTTCTCTAACCGAAACAGCGTCCTCTTCTTCTTCAAAAGTAAATCTTTCGCCACCCACAGGTTCGAGCGTACCGTCTAAAATATTGAATTCAGCTCCATTACACCTTTCGTTGGCTTTTTCATCATTTATCCGTTTGTGTATTGGGTTATCGTCTCCTACAGGAACGGCGGGTGGAGGAGTAACTTCTAAAGCTACTGTAGTCTCACCTAAAATTCGAGTCGAGTTTTGAAAGTACTTATACCAACCCCATAAGGGGACTAAAATAAATAGCACAAAAGCACAAAAGAATATTAACGGCTTCCTAAACCTACGATGTTTTTGGGTCCACTTATCAAGCCCTGCAAAAAGCATCTTTTTAGGTTGAAATTTTTCAATCTCTTTTTCAAATTTAGACTTTTCCATAACAAATAACAACAAAAAACTCGCCTTTCAGCGAGTTTGTAAACTACTATCCCCCGCCGAAATTTATATGTTTCATCTTGTCCGTAGCAATAAGTCACTCTCTTATGCAACGGCGGGATTTTTAATATTTAAAGTGTAATTTTGTCAATCACAAACACAGTTTTCTTCTTTGGGACTCACTCAGACTCAGCCGAAGCCATTGTGTGGTCATAAACTTCGGAATTGAACCGGAGTCCTGGTAGCAGGAAACTTAGCCAGCATAACAGCTCCAGCTAAGTCTGAATAAACCCCAATATTCTCAAAATTTCAAAGTTCAAATATCAAATTACAAATGTTACAACTCACAGGTGGAAAATCCGCACCTTTTACACTTATAGCATCTTTTATCTTTAACTAGTGCTGACTCACATACGGGACACTTTTTTAAAGCTACGCTTTTTGAAGACGATCCGAATTCAAAAACCTGATCCTTTTTGGTTCGGTCGCGATAAACCGTTAAGCCCTTGCAACCTAGTTTCCAAGCTAAAATATAAGCTTCCTCAATATCATTTGGAGTGGCAGTTGAAGGCATATTTATAGTTTTAGTTATAGCATTATCCGTCCACTTTTGAAAGCTAGCTTGCATTTTTACATGATCCCGCCAGGAAATATCGTGTGCAACTTTAAAAATCTTCTTAAGGTCAGATGGTATTTCGGGAATCTCCTGTATGCTGCCATTATTGTCTATCACTTCTTGAATAAGCTCCTCTGAATAAATTCCTCTTTCCTTCAATTTCTCAACAAAATAAGGGACAATTGTTCGCAGCCTCATCCCATCGAGTACGTTTTGCTCGTAGGCAAGCGCAAAATACGGCTCGATTCCGAAAGTTGTTTCGGCAATTACAGCATTACCGCTGGACGGCGGAAAAGTTAGTAGTGCAACATTTCTGGGTTTATTTTTCTTATTTGCCCATATCGAATCGCCGACAAGTGGGAACGGACCTTTCTCCTTTGCCAGGGCAACCGAGGCATCAAACGCTGCTTTATACATGGTTTTTGTAATTTTTTCCGCCAAATCAAATGCATCTTTGCTGTCGTAGGGGATTTCCATTCTCGCAAGAGCTTCGGCCCAACCCACGCAGCCAATTCCAATTCTTCTATGGTTTCTGACTGCCTCAGTTACCTCGCGAACAGGAAACCACGATGCAGAAATAACATTATCCATAAGTCTTGTTGCCACCCCCATTACCTTAACCAAATGGTCAAAATCAAATCCCGCCGGGCCTGAGGCCCTCTGGGCCGGAGGCTTAATAAACTTAACAAAATTAACATACCCTAAATTGCACGATTCATAAGGATATTGAGGAATTTCTCCGCAGACGTTAGTTGACAAAATTGGTCCGCGTTTTTTAAGAAGCGGGTTACCAAGCTGATTACCCTTATTTATGGCAGATAAATTAAGAATGCCCGGGTCGCCGGTTTGCCAGGCCATATTTGCCATAAGCTCTAAAACTGAACTTGCCTTTACTGTATTTACTACCTCCCCGGTTCTGGGATTTATCAAATCCCAATTTTTTCCGCTCAAGGCAGCTTCCATAAACTCATCAGTTATGCCTACTGAAATATTTGTTTTTGATAAATAGCCATCAGTTTGTTTACTGGATATGAAGTTGAAAATATCGGCATGATTTGCATTAAGTACGGCCATATTTCCGCTTTCATACTTACCTTCTTGTCGGAAAAGTGAGGTCATCAAATCAAACATTTCAATTATCTTTACCGGTCCGGCGGCAAGATCAGGTATACCTCCGACTACGTCTCCTTCAGGACGCAAATTAGAAAAGTTATACCCGCATCCTCCTCCGTGTTTTTTGATAAGGGTTGATTGGTAAAGAATTTCAAAAATATGGTCTATATTGTCCTCTATCGGCCAGACAAAGCAGTTTCCCAGCTGCGCTTCCTTTTTCCCCGCGTTTGCCAAAGGACGAGTTCCGGGGTGAAACTCGAAATTTACCATAACTTCATAAAACTCTTTGTACCACTTTTCCCTAAGTTTCTTAGTTTTCTCAACACCGGCTAAAAAGCGGGCGACCCTATCAAACATTCCCTTGGGAGTTTCTATAATTTTTCCTTTGGAATCTCTTTTCAAATAACGCTGCTTTAATATATATAAGGTGTTATAGGTTAGTCCTATATCATCCTCTACTCCGAGGCTTTCCCTGTCTTGTCTTACGTGCTTTTTATTTTCTCTATGCCTAATAAATTCCTTAGCGGTTTTCGTATGTCCTCTCTCGATTAATACTCTCTCGACGAATTCTCCGATCTCTGATGTCAAAATTGCTTCACCGTTTGGATATTTCTCTTCTAAAGTTCTGGTAACTTCACCGCCTAAGGTTATTGCAAGCCCTTTGTCCTTTCCTCCCACTTTCTGAGCTGCCAGCCAGATACTGTTGGTAATTTTTTCAGGATCGTAGTACTCTTTATGGCCTGATAATTTAATTACTTTTTTAACCAATTGGGTTTCTGTATTATTCATAATTCAAAGTACGCATTTACTCCATCCGCAATCCCGACAAGTAAAACATCCGCCCTCGGAAAAAACCGTTCCGCCACATTCAGGGCAATCTTCAAACTTATCTTTAAGAGATCGCAATCCTAATATTTTTGCCTCTCCGTTTCCCCCTTTCGCAACTCCTGTAGTCAAAACCTGATCTTCCTTGCTTCCGTCTCTATATATCGTAATTCCCTTGCAGCCAAGCTTCCAGGCAAGAAGATAGGCACCTTCAACATCGGCAGCTGTCGCGGAATTTGGAAAATTAATGGTCTTTGAAACGGCGTTATCGACGTTTTTTTGGAAAGCAGCCTGGATTCTCACATGCCACTCAGGCGCAATATCGTGTGTAGTCACAAAAATCCGTCTAATATCGGCTGGAATTTCCCGAATATTTTGAATTGATCCTCCGTTATCAATAATTTTTTGAACTAATTTCTTAGTATAAAGGCCGCGCTGCCTCAAAACGCTTTCAAACGTAGGCTCGATATATAAAAGCTCGGCGGTTGAGCGATTTGATGTATCCTCGTTGTAAAAAGAACGCCTGGTATAAACAAGGGCAAAAGAAGGTTCAATTCCCGAGGTAGTATCTCCAATCATCGAAACAGTCCCAGTTGGTGCAATTGTAACCATGGTGCAATTTCTATACTTTTCTGCAGTTCCTTTATATGTTGAGATGTCCCAATTCGGAAAAACCCCTCTGACTTTGGCAAGATCAAGCGAAGCTTCTTCTGCCTTTCTTTTTATAAACTTGGCAATTTTATCAGCCAGTGTTACTCCCTCACGACTGTTATAAGGAACTCCAAGTTTGAAAAGAGTCTCGGCAAACCCGATAACACCCAAGCCGATTTTTCTGTTTCCGGACTTTACCATCTTCTCTGTCTCGGGCAAGACATAAGAGTTCATCTCGATCATGTTATCCAAAAAGCGAACTATAATCTTGACTGTCTCCCCCAAATCATCCCAGTCTATTTCCCACTCTTTATTCTTAACAAGATGGCGGGCTAAATGGACCGACGACAAATTGCATGATTCGTAAGGCAAAAGAGGTTGTTCGCCGCAGGGGTTGGTCGCATCAAGCACTCCCAGCGTCGGAGTATAGTTGTCCTCCTCCATTCGGTCCAAAAAAATCATTCCGGGGTCTCCGGTTTTATTTGCATGTTCACAAATATCGTGAAATAGGCTTTTGGCTTTTAATTTCTTGACTACTTTCTTATCTCTAGGGTTTCTTAGACTAAATTCTCTATTCCCTACAACCGCTTCCATAAACTCATTGGTCGCCCCAACCGAAATATTGAAATTCTTCATCGTTCCGTCGTTATCCTTAATTGATATAAACTCGTAAATATCCGGGTGATCTACATTCAAAACTCCCATATTGCCTCCGTGCCTCTTTGCCCCCTGCATGACTTTCGACAAGGCGGCACTATAGACCTGTAAAAAATCAACTGGGCCTGAAGCGGAATTGGGAACATTTCTTACTTTATCGCCTTTGAAGCGGATATTAGAAAAGTTAAATCCGGTCCCGCCAAAGTTTTTCTGAACCAGCGCAGCCTCTCCCAAAGTTTTAAAAATCGAAGGAATTGAGTCCTCAATTTTCAAAACGAAACAGGGAGAAAGTTGTTGTGCACACGACTCGTTTCCAGCCTCATATAGGGCACTTCTTGTACAGACCAGCTTAAAATTTGCCATCTTTTCAAAAAATACTTGGGCAACCCGTTCGACTTCAGCCTCATCGGCCCAATTAATTTCTGCTTTTGCCATATGCCTGGCAACTCTCCAAAAAATTTGGGCAGGGGTTTCGAGAAGCTCTCCGTTTGGTCCTTGCTTGGAACAGCGCGAAACGAGTGTGAGGGCTGCATTTTCCGACATCTGAGGCTCCCATATCTTAAACTTAGATTTTTTTGCAGCCTGCTTTCTCTCTTTGTACAAAATATAGTAGCGTGCCGTTTGGAAGTAGCCCTCTTCGGCAATAACGGGTTCAACTAAGTCTCTAATCTCTTGAGTAGATATTGTTTTTACTTTAATTTCTTGCAACAGTCTCTTAACTTTCTTAAGAATTTTTAGCACACTTTTTTTGCCGTATGCTTTTGTATCTTTCCCGGCGGAGGTTATACTTTTCCCCAACTTCTCCCAGGAAAAAGGTTCTACTTTCCCGCTCGACTTAAGAACAGACTCTGTTAAAAATCGCTTATGGACAGATCCGGCTAAATTAGAGGAGGAAACCAGCATAACCTGTTCCTGAAGATTGGCCGAAAGAGCTTCCTTAGATTGCTGCGACTTTCCGTTTTTTCTTTTTTTCATAATTGACTTGAGTGTAATTTTTCAATCAACATTCAGAATACCCACATCCATAGCAGGTCTTACAACCCATTTCGTGAACCAGTGTTGCATTACCGCAGGAAGGACAAATATCCGCTTCTTTTGTCAACAGAATAAGTTGTTCCTGATCCCCATCAGTTTCCAAACTGAGTTGCTCAGACTTACTTTTCCCGTTGCCATTTTCCAAAAATATTCCTTCCGCTTTTTGCTTATCGGGAATAAGACCCATATCCAAAACGAGTGCTTTAGCAATTGCATCGGGAAGAGACGCAATTTTTTCTGCACCAAAACCAACTGTTCTTGACCCTCCGATTCCCTGAAGCTGCTCAATTATTAAAACCGCGCGCTCGCGGCTGGTTAAATGGCTCCCGAATTTCAAGGATTTTGAAATGATCCGACCCAGAGCCTCTGCCATCGCTTGGACATCGCTTCCCGCTCGTCCTACGTTTATAAAAAGCTCGACGGGAGCTCCGATCTCATCATGATTAATCGTTATGAAAGCGGTACCAACCGGCGTTTTAAGTCTGTAAGTTGATCCCATTATCTTGACCGGACGCTCCCAGACGTGGGGCTTTTCTGAATCTCCGTTTTTGTGGACTTCCTTTTTCTCCTCGCTTCTTATAAGAGTTCCTTCGCGGGATCCTTCTCTCATATAGGAGATTCCTTTACTTCCTGTTTCGTATGCCAGCATATAGAGCTTTTTAACGTCGTCAACTGAGTGAGTTTTAGGTGCATTAACGGTTTTACTGATTGAGGAGTCTGTGTATTTTTGAATAAGTGACTGGATCTCAACGTGTTCCTGGGGAGTTAAATCGTCAGCTACAACAAAATAGTCAGGAATTTCCTCACCTTCATGTTTACTCACCCACTCGTTGTATAAGGGATTGTACATTGTCCTCTCACCAAGTCTGTCCTTTTGGACATAGGAAAAAGAAAAAACAGGCTCAATTCCGGAAGAAACACCTGCTAAAAGAGAAATTTTTCCGGTAGGAGCTTCGGTTAGAAGAAAGGCGTTTCGAATTCCTTGGTTTCTTATCTTTTTTCTAATGGGCCCCGGCATTGTTTTCATAAATCCGCTTTGCAAAAACTTTTTGGCATCAAATTTTGGAAAAACACCTTTTTCTTTTGCCAAATCGACTGACGTTTCGTAAGCTACATCTCTAAGGATTGTGTAAATTTTCTTGATAATTTCAAGGGATTCCTGGGATCCGTAACGAACCTTCATTTTAATAAGAGCGTCAGCTAACCCCATGGTTCCCAGACCCAATCTTCTTTCAGTCTTTTGAGTATTTTCTATTTCTTTATAGAGGTAATTTTCTGCATCAACTGCGTTATCCAAGAACCTGACGCCAACTTTGATTATCTTTTTAAATTCATCGTAATCAAACTCTCCCTCGGTCACTAGCGCTGCTAAATTAATTGAAGATAAATTGCATACACCCCAGGCAGGTAAATGTTGTTCACCACAAGGATTTGTAGATACATTTTTCTCAAAATACCAAGAATTACTCATCGCGTTCCCTCTATCCATAAATACCACTCCCGGCTCTGCAGATGCCCAGGCGGAATCACAGATCAAATCCCAAAGGTCCCTGGCTTTGAGGCTTTTGTGAACTTTAACCGGGTAGCCTTTTTTCTCCCAATCTTTTATATCTCCGTTCCACCCAATTCTATATTGTTCGTGGTTTGTATCGGGAAACTTAAGATCCCAAGTTAGATCGTTTTGGACTGCCCTCATAAAATCGTCGGAAACACAAACGCTTAAATTTGCTCCCAAAATTTTTCCTTGCGCCCTTTTGACAGTTATAAATTCCTCAATATCGGGGTGCCAGTCCCAAAGCATCATCATCAAGGCACCACGTCTAGTTCCTCCTTGTTGTATTACGTCGTGCGCGGCAACTGAGTAAAGCTCCGCCCAGCTAACGCTGCCGGACGATGTCCCATTTATCGATTTAAGGTAGGACCCGCGAGGTCTAAGAGTCGAGAGATTAAAGCCAACCCCGCCTCCTCGGGCGCTTATTTCGGTTACGTGCTCCAGGGTTCTGATGATACCCAACCTTGAATCCTCTGGAGAAGGAATAACATAACAATTGATCATCGTATTATCGGCACCCGTTCCTGCTGAGGTCAAAAATCTGCCTGCCGGACAAAAACGAAAATTTAGCATTGCCTCGTAAAAGCTTTTTTCCCAAAGCTTTTTAAGGCCTGGAGTTTTCTCAACTTGAGAAATAGCCCAGGCTACTCTTGCCCACATCTGCTCGGGAAATTTTTCGACCGGATTGCCTCTTTCGTCCTTCATTGAGTTCCTATCCAAAAAAAGCTTTTTTCTGATACCTTCCAATTTAGTTCCATTCTCCATGGGAACAAAATGCCTATCCCCGATCAACTTAGCAGTTAACTGCGACTGGCCGTTTTTTGGTCGTGATCTTTTTTTCCGCTTAGTACTTCTGTGAATAACCGTCTTCATTTTTTTAGTTAGCGAATCGCTTTTTCAAAATCGTCCAAATCTTCAAACTCCAAATAAGAATTTAAAAAAGGCGAAGTATCCTTTTTGAGCAAGCTGTCGCAGCCAAGCTCAAAATTTACTCTCGCCTCTCTAACAAGATACGTTGCTTGGCGAGACGAGCAGGGACTGCTAGGAAAAACCTTTTAAAATAAAGTTACCAAGCAAGTCCTGTTTGCGAAAAAAGCGATACAAAGCCCTTCAATTTTTAAGTTTTTATAACTTTTTCAAAATCGTCCAAATCTTCAAACTCCAAATAAACGCTTGCAAACCGAAGCCATGCTACTTTATCGATCTTTTTAAGTCTTGCTACTACCGCCCGCCCTATTGCTTTTGAGGAAACTTCTTCCTTCTCTTTTCTTAGCATCTCCCTCTCAATTTGATCGACAACATCTTCTATTAAATCCAGGGATACCGGACGCTTTTCAAGAGCTCTTAATATTCCCCGTTTGACCTTTTCCCGGTCAAAAGGCTCTCTTCTTCCGTCCTTTTTTATAACCCAAAGTGCCGTGCCCTGAGTTTTTTCGTAAGTTGTAAACCTCTTTCCGCACTTTGTGCATTCCCTTCTTCTTCTAATAGACACTCCTTCGTCAACCGATCTTGATTCAAGAACCTGAGATAAATTCGCCGCACAAAAAGGACAACGCATAAATTTTCAAATTTCTAAGGACAAGCTATGACGTCCTCCCCGCTCTAAAGAGCGGGGTTTTCCTCCAAAGGAGGACGACATATCAGCGTTCAATTCATCCCCGCCTGTTGAGGCGGGGTTTTCTTGAATGCTGTTATAAATTAAAAAATATTTCTCGATAGATTTCATGCGTGGAAATAAAATTCACTACCCGTAGTGATAAAAATCATATTTAAACACTAGATATATAAAGTCAACTACTAATAATTGGCTCAAAATATATCAACTCACGCGTATTCCGAAGCTGAATTTTTCCTCTTAATTCCTCTCTGCAGAATTTCTGCGGTAATTATTTAATGTTAAATTCTTTTAAAGGTTGCCCGAAAAGATAAATAATTACGCAAAAGATTAAACTATTTCCAATCAAACGGGTTTTCCGTAGAAGTTATATCTTTCTCAAGAAGAGCATTTCTTGAATCCTCGTAAACTTTTTTAGAATACCACTCGATTCCTATTATTTTGGGTTTGGCATCCTCGGGAGCAATCTTAATTATCTCTTGCATTATTTCGTAATGCTTAAGAGACGCTTTTGTCAGTATCGTCAAAAATTCGGTAGTATTCTCGCCTTTTGCCCTATTTTCTTTTTCAAGGACAGTTGCCTCTTCCAAATATTTCTCGGCCTTTGTTAAAGTGGAAAACCCTTCTTCTGAGGCCTCTTTTTCGAAAAGAATCTTCGCGCTACCTAACCTTTTATCTGCAAAGAGGAGTTTAAGCTCAGCCCGCCTAGAAGAATTAGTCGTTACTAAAAGCCAAATTCTATCTCTTATAGCCTTCAGCATCCACAATGGATGATCCGGAAGAATTTTACCGGGATAGGCCAGGTAATAATTGATTTGAACATCGTTATTACCGGGGACCGACAATTCCGGAGTAACTTTACCTGCAGCGAATTCGTACTTTACTGCCGCCGTTCTGAAAACTGAGGTAAACAAAATTCCAAAGGCAAAGACTAAAGCAGGTATGATAATTACGAGTCTACGCCACATTGAAGTATTTGTATACTACGTCCACCATAAACTAAAGTCAAGAAAAAACACTTACTCCCTTTCTCTTCTTGCTTCCCTTTTATGCTCTAGGGCTAATCTTCTTACCTCCTCAGAAAATAGTGACTTTAGTGTTTCGAGATGTAAACATCTCTCATAATCTAAATTATTAGTAAAAGCTTTACCTTCCGCAAAGGCCAATAAATGTGCATTGTGGCCACTCATCTTTTCAATAAGTCTTTCTTTATGTTCGCTCTTTATGTCTCCAATTAGTTCATCGAAACGAGAGAGAGAAATTACAATTAGGTCAACTTGTCTTTTTCCAGCCCACTCTGAGAATTCTTCATTATCATGCCTGTAGACTGCCCATCCAAGAGTCAAATATCCTGGAGAAGTTCTAGAGAATCCAGGGAGACGAAATTCCGAAGCCAAGAAGTCTTCCTTTACAACACTTACAAAATCAATATCGCTTGTTCCCTTACCATCTTTATCAAAACTTTCGGGGTAAAGTACACTTCCGAAAGTTGCTAAATAACAAAGCTTCGCACCTTCTTTCCCAACTGCATTTTGTATGTATTCCTTAATAGGACCAACCTCCTCATCAAACATTGATGCTATTTCTATAACGGATAAAATCGTCTAAGTCAAATATCTTATCTAAAAAGAATTATCGGCCACGCTAATATATTTCACCCCCTAAAATATCAACTACTGAATTATCTTCCCACGGTGGCTTTTCGCCTGTGTCTTTATAAGCGTCTAACATAAATAATTGGAAAATCACATTACGACGAAAGGTCTGGTTTATGTTTTGTGCATTTATCAATTCTTTAAGCTGAGGAATATCTTCTTTTTAGCTTTAAGAATTTTAACTTGTGTCATGAACACTTTTTCTGGATCATATTTAGGACTTTCTGGGTCGTAAACTTCACTTTCTGAACATAATGTTAACCATGAGTTATCAACATTTTCATTCTCTTTCACTAATCATCACTTTCCTCTCCTCCACTTTTCCAGCTTGGTGAAACCTTGGCTCAAATGGATATAAACATTCGGTCTTCCCAAAGCCAATTCTTTTGCTATACGGTTTATATCAGAATTATCCAAATACTCCGAAATGCAATCCCATTGTCTCTTGCTTAAGTTTGCATTAATTGCAATATTGTCTGGATTCTCGCATGTTAGAATCTCTTCAACGATTTCTGGATAAATTTCTTCAAACCCACCCTTACTTAATTTTCTTTCTTTCATAACTTTTAATCCCTCATATACCTCAACCATTGCATTTGAAGTGACGTTTCCGTTATTGACAACTCCCTTTCCCAATCTAATTCTTCTTTAGATAAGGGTCCAAACATTAAATGTCGATAAGCTCTATATTTCTCATATGCCAAAACTCGGACATCTTCTTCATTATCTCTATCGTCTGATATACTTCTCATCAAATTCACAATCTTCAACACATTTTTATTATCCCTATATTTATAACTTGTATACGATTTGCATTTTTCATCCCAATAGGGGTCTAATAGTGAACGAATGGCACGTTTCCGGCAAACGGCTGTGGAATCTTTGCTTACTGCTAATTCCATAAGAACATCAATATCATCTTTGGTTGCCCCACTTGCCATACTCATAAGCAAATCATATCCTGCTTTGCCGTCATAACATGGACTATCTTCATCGGTAATTCCACCCTTTTTGGATTTTTCAAGCCATTCTCTTCCTCTCATTTGTTCTTGTTGCGGTTCTTTTTCTCTCATAATCTTTAATCCCTCATATACCTCAACCATTGCATTTGAAGACTCGTTTCAGTTTTTCCCAATTCTTTTTCCTTCGCCAATTCATCCTTTGTTAGACCTCCGAAAACTAAATTTTTCAGATATCTGTAATCCTTATATGCCCAAGTTCTTATGCCCTCTTCATTTTCTTTATCGTCAGTTAATTTACGCAATAAATTGATTACCTCAACCTGCTCATCCTTAGCGAACTCTTCTGATAAACTAGTTAATCTCCAAAAAGCATGACGTCTATAAATTTCTCTACAACTTTTATCTAAAGCCAGGGCTCTAAGATGACTAGATTTTTCTTTCGGCGCTTGGGAAATTTCCTCTAAAATATCAACTGACCTGCTTTGGTATTCGGGACTATCAGAGAATCTGTTCTTTGTACATTCCTGCAACCATGTAGTGTCTTCTTTTTTTACTTTTTCTTTCATAATGAATGTAATTTATTACACTTATTTAACTCCTGCTTGATTTTTTTCTGACACATCCTGACACTTAAAAATTTGTAAAACCCCATCCAGAATGAGAAAATACAACCTGTCATGTCAAATAGTGCTAATCCTGTATTGGAAAAAAATTTCCCCCTCACCTATCGGGAAGACGTGGTTAAAAAAATATTTGAAAACATTATTAAAGGAGAATCTTTCTCCTTTATTGGTATGGAGGATAACTGCAAATCGAATGTCGCACGTTTTTTATGCTTCAGGTCCGATGTTAAAAGAAAATACTTAGGCAAGAAATCCAGAAATTATCTCTTCTTGTATGTTGATTTAAACGAATTAATGGATCTTTCAGCAGCTGGGTTTTTTCAGCTTTTAGATTTAAGTCTTATTGAATCGCTAAAAAGAGAAGGTTATAGCTTTAACTTTTTAAGTAACGTTTTTGAGAACAATCCAAACAAGATCTTAAAATCTCTCAAGGAAAATTTTGGCAAAACTGCTCAAAAAACAGGTAGCAAAATTGTAATTATTTTCAACGACTTTGATGTTCTAAACAATTTAAATCTTGATCTTATCGCAAGAAATCTCACCGCACTCAGAAATACTGCACGCTTTTCACTTACTTATATATTCATCGGGCTTCGCCCATTTACTCCAAAATTCTCATTTTTCAGAAAAATAATATGGATGACGCCTTTTACCGGCAAAGACGTAGAAGGAGTCGTGGATAGAAATCTTAAAAGATACAACGTCTCTCTAAACAACGAACAAAAGGAAAAAGTGATAAAGCTTTCGGGTGGGCACGCCGGAACTATCAAATTCATTGTCCAATCTTTGTCGGGAAAGAATTCCAAAGAGATAGAAAGAGAAATGATTCATCTCAATAGAAATTCCGATATACACTTTCAATGTGAACGAATCTTAGCCCCTCTAACAGAACTTGAAAAAGCAAAGCTTAAAGCCTGTGAAAGGGACTATTTCCTAGTTAATATCGGGGTGCAATCTATCGAGAATGGAAATGTAAATATATTCTCACCACTCCTTAAAGATTATCTAAATCAAAGTAAAAACAGCATAGAACCATTTTGTTTAGACAAAGAAAACAATGAAATATACTACTTTGGGCGACCATTAATGAAAAATCTAACCCGCAAGGAGGCAGATTGATCCTCTCCGCCAAGCTCATTTCATTCGCTAGGCGGAATCAGAAATGGTCTGTTCTTGCTATATAGTCTCTTACCAATCGTTCATTCAGGTTCCCGATTGTTCTGGCGTAATACCCTCTGGCCCAGAACTTCCCCTCAGGCAGTTCCCGTCGTAGCTCAGGAAACTGTTTTAAAAGATCGTGTGCCGATTTGCTTTTCATTATCCGTAAGGCATCTGATACTGAAATGTCCGGTGGAACCATTGCAAGCATGTGGACATGGTCAAGGGCAACTTTGAGAGTATCAAACTTTACTCCTATCTCCTTCGCTACTTTCTTAAATACTTCTTCCGCAGCTTGTGATCTAACTCCACCAAATATTCTCCTCCTTCTTTTTGGGACAAACACGATGTGATATGAAAAATCCAACCTTGCATGGGATGTCCGAACGTCCATTTTACTTTCATATTACAATCTTCCCTTCCCTTCTCACACCACCAAGCTTGCCTTCGGCCTGCGCTTGGAGGATTGAGAACTTCCCGTATACCTTATTAGCTATTAAGAATATTTAAGAAGAGGTTCCTATCTACCTCTTATCGATGCTCCATTATCCAAAGAGTATACGGAAGCTATAAAAACCTACGGACTATTTTGTATGAATGTTTATCACGATCCGCAAATCGCCCATCTACTATTTGAGCACCGACCAGTTGAGAACGGAATGATAAAAATTGCACACCCGCCAATTTACCAAACAAGTGAGCGTGTTTACCTTGGTAAAAAAGAAAACGGGGATCCACAGCTTCTGTTCTTAGTACGAAAAACAAGGGACCCAGTTTATCCAAACGCAGTCACAGCAGATCAGTTCAGAGAAATGGTAACAAAAATAAATGGGGAAGATAAAGATAATCCTTGGACTTTTAGAGAATTCGATGAAAGATACGATGATGGAAGCGGCTACGTCCGGGATCACGCAGCAATTAGAAATTTCAAGCCAGAAGATTTATTAAACAATGGTGTACTTCTCTATCACTTTGTTGATAGAACTCGATTTATGTTCAAAAAAGAAACAGAATGGATTCTTAAGCGAAAAACCGGAGCTTCTGAAGAAACTACACTAAGAGAAAGACTAACAGCTTTCAATAGGGCAAACGATCTTTTAAGGAAAACTTTTGAGTCTGAAAAAAAGATATAGGAACACCTTTATGGAGACTCTTAATAAAACAAATAAAAATGGGGTAGAAAGTGCAGTTAATATGGAATTTTCGAGATTCAAAAACATTAAGGAAAACTTCGGGGAAAATCTATGGGCAAATGCTTTAGGAGAATCTTTTGCAGAATCACTATTTGCTTTGTCTTTATCCGATGATTCTTTTAAACAGTACGCTTCAAGAATGTTAGAAAGAATGAAACCATTCTTAAAAACAATCTCTAAGGATGGTTCTCTGTCGAAAGACTTCGTTGAAGGAATTATGAGTTCGCTAAAGACTAGGGGAATCGGAACCGATAAATAATTTGTCACTACTCTTATGGGTGAAAAAGTTCCGCCAAGAAAAAGATTCATCCAAACCCATGCAAAATTAGCTACATTAGTTATCTAAGAAGTACTTCTCCTGCCGAAATTCTGCCAAAACTCGTTAATTCTTGAGAGATCATCCTCTATTTTGTATTCTGTCAAAAGTTTTTGTATCTTGGTTACTTCCATAGAAGCCTCAGTCGGATCCAAATCACCACTCAATAGTTTTAAACGAACCTCTTGTAAGTTAAGAACGTACTTGATTGAACTAAAACAACTAAAGGAAGATTCTTCGACACCCTCTTCTAAAGAAACATCAAATAAATAATCTAAAAGTTCTTCTTTCATTTCTGGATTTCTGTATGGGGAATTTTCAAAATCCTCTATCTCTTGCGCTAAAAGGGGATAATGAACACCTGTAGGAACAGGTATTCCTTCCGGTAGATTATTTAAAACATTATGTATTAAATTAAGAGTCCGTTTGGATTCTGACAAATTTTCGTAGTTCGATCTTTCCATGAATTTGGGGCAATATTAACATAATAGCAACTTGATAGTCAAACATAAGTCTTTTAGACAGATAAACATTTCTACTTTCCACCCGACGGGTGGAATCCTATTGACACCCTTTACTTATAAGGTATTAAATTTCTTAAGTGCCCAATCCAAGAAAAGAATTGTTAATAACGGAAGAAATTTACCATATATATAATAAATCGATAGGGGAAACCAACATCTTCTACACAAAAAGAGACTTAAGTCGTTCACTCTCACTTATAAACTTCTATCGTTTTCCGCAAAAAATTAAATATTCGAGATTTAAAACTCTTCCAGAAGAATTGAAAAATGACTACTTCTCCGATTCAAAAAGAGTTGCTCCACAAGTTGAAATTTACGCGTTCTGCCTCATGCCTAACCATTACCACTTGCTTTTAAAACAATTACAAGACGGTGGCATATCTACCTTTATCTCGAACTTTCAAAATGGTTTTGCAAAATATTTTAACAAAAAGTACGATCGCTTAGGGGGTTTGTTTATCAGGCCATTCAAGTCAAAAAGGGTAACCTCGGATGAAATTTTTCTTCATATATCAAGATACATTCATTTAAATCCTCTCGCTTCCTTTCTTTCCAAATACGAGGATATAAAGTTTGATTCACGCTCTTCCTATCCTATCTATTTAGGTAAAACTGGAGAAAACTTCGTGAATACAGATCCCGTTCTTAAGATTATTAGTTCAATAGACAATTACGAGAAATTTGTAAGAAATCAGGTAGATTACCAAAGGAAGCTACACCTTATTAAAAACCATATTTTGGAATAGGACGCTTTGTTGAGACAAGTATTGCGAGATAAGTAACGGGTGCAAATCTATTCCACCCGACGGGTGGAATCGACGGAATCATAAGTATGAAATCCTTTTTTGTGCTTTTTAAATAAAATTAAGTCTTGAATTGGGAAAAAGTTTAAAATAAAATATCATTGGACTCGGATATATGAGTCCTTTTTCTATACCTAAATTATGAACGAACTTTCAGGGCTCGAACAAAAGATGCTTTGGGGAGTAATCGGAGTTGCAATCACGTCCCTTATCTACGCCTACTGGCTTTGGAAAGCGACAAAGGCCGAAGACAAAGGAACGGCCAAAATGCAAGAGGTCTGGAACGCCATAAAAAAAGGCGCAGAAGGCTACCTCAAAAAGCAGCTTAGAACTATAATAATAGTTCTTCTGTCCTTAACAGTAATTCTTTTTTTAAGCGTTTATATAGTTCCTCCTTCTGCCGAAGCGTTCGCCAGATTCGGTAACAATGCTACTTTAATTGTGGCACTGGGAAGAACCGTAGCCTTTATTGTAGGAGCAGCCTTTTCTACACTTGTGGGACAACTTGGTATGCGCGTTGCGATTGAAGGAAACGTCAGAGTAGCTGCTCAGGCTCTCAAAGGAAGTTATAACGGCGCCTTGACCGTGGCATATAGAGCCGGAACGTTTACCGGAATGCTTACTGACGGATTGGGACTTTTGGGAGGAACCGTTATTTTTATGCTTTTCGGCAAAGCCGCGCCGGATGCTCTTTTAGGCTTTGGTTTCGGTGGAACCTTGGTTGCCCTTTTTATGAGAATAGGGGGCGGAATTTATACCAAAGCGGCTGACGTAGGAGCCGATTTGGTCGGAAAAGTCGAGAAAAATCTCCCCGAAGACGATCCGAGAAATGCCGGAGTTATAGCGGATTTGGTCGGTGATAATGTCGGAGACTGCGCAGGAATGGCGGCTGATATCTTTGAGAGCTATGAAGTTACAATTGTTTCTGCTTTGATATTAGGTTTGGTTCTTTTTCATTTAACAGGACACACTTTTTGGATAGTATATCCACTGGTTGTTCGAGCAATCGGCGTATTGTCTTCGATAATCGGAACTTTGGCTGTTCCGACCTGGGAAAAAATATCAATTAAATTTTTAAGAGCCAAGGATGCTGAAGAGGCAATGTTCCGCTCATATGAGCTTTCCAGCCTTGTTACTATTCTTTTATCATTCGCAATTGCTCTGTTTTACGCAGGTGAGTGGAAGCTTGCACTTCTTAACGCTGTCGGAATCGGGCTTGCGGTAGTCTTTAATCCGCTGACCAGTTATTTTACATCTCATAAATATAGACCCGTAAAGGAAATTGTAGAATCCACTAAATCAGGTGCGGCAACCACAATTCTTTCGGGTTTGGCGGCAGGAATGGAATCGAGTGTCTGGAGTGTTTTTGTAGTTGCAACCGCATTGGCTCTCAGCTATGTGATTTATTTCGGAATGCCGCCTATTTATATGCTTTACGGAGTTGCGATGATAGGCATCGGAATGCTATCCCTTACAGGCAATAATGTCGCCATGGATGCATTCGGTCCGATTGCGGATAATGCAAACGGAATTGGGGAAATGGCCGGAGTAGGGAAGTCTGCTTGGAAAATTATGGCCGATCTTGACGCAGTTGGAAATACGACTAAGGCCATTACAAAACAGTTGGCAATTGCTTCGGCAGTCGTTGCGGCAACAGCTCTATTTTTCTCATTTGTAACCGATATCGGGATTGTACAGACGCGATTGGGCCTTCCCGTACTTTCTGCAATTCGGATATCCAGCTTAGATACGGTAATTGGATTTCTTATTGGAGGATCTCTTCCTTTTCTTTTCTCTTCATTTTCAATTAAGGCCGTTGCGCGCGCCGCAACCAAAATAGTTAATGAAGTAAGAATTCAATTTAAAAGACCCGGAGTTATGGAAGGCCGCGTTAAACCCGAGTACGACAAGGTTGTAGCTATAACAACTGCCGCCGCACAAAAAGATCTTATTAGCCTCGTTACCTTGGCAGTTACGCTACCTTTGATTGTCGGACTTATTTTTAAGGTAGAAGCTCTCGGCGCCTTTTTGGCGGGAGTAATTTTGGTCGGACAGTTAATGGCCGTGTTTATGGCTGTTTCTGGAGGAGCACTGGACAATGCAAAGAAATATATTGAAGACGGGAATCTTGGTGGCAAAGGATCCGACGCTCATAAAGCATCGGTTGAAGGCGATACTTTCGGGGATCCATTAAAAGACACGGCAGGCCCGGCTTTAAACCCGATGATCAAGGTTGTTAACTTAATTAGCTTAATCGCAGCTCCCGTAATTGTTCAATATCAAGGCACTGTGGGTTCTTGGATTGCAGCAATAGTCCTCATCAGTCTTTTTGTCTGGGCATTAAGACAAAGTAAAAATCAAAATCTCGCAGTTAATTAAGAAGCCTTCTTGGAGAAAAAATTTTACTATTTAACTTCTATTATCCCGTCTTTGAATTGAGAAATTAATGCAGATCTTATAGCTTTTTCATATACTTCATGTCCAGTTGATTTCTTTATTTTTGTGATAATCACAACTGAGTTATTCTTGAGTTTCTCACTTAAACTCTCGCTCTCTTTAACATTCTGGTCCCAATCATGACCTCTTCTTGCCTTTATAACCCAATCAGCATTTTTCAAAACTTCCTCAAAACCGCTTGCGGATATGAAAATTGCTTCTTTTTGAAGCATCTGATCTGGAAGCTCGTTTAGGTTGGTACGTAAATCTGTACTCCACTCATTTACTTTAACTTCTACAATTTCATCAGGCTCAATACCAATTGCTTGAGCAAATGTTTTAGTTACAGTATTAATATCTTCATCATCGCCTGCAACATAAAACATTGAAAAGCGTGAAGCTCTCTGTGATGATTTTCTCATCTCCACAATATGTCTCCAGCGATCCAACGTATCTTTAACGGGCAACTCTCCAATTTTATTAATAAACTCTTTTGCCATGGTTAACAAACAATAAATATTTTGAGAGTATTATACAGCACTATAAGATCTTGTCCAAACAATACTTAAACCAATCCATTTGATCTGAGCTAATAGGAAATTCCTAATGTTCTAAGATATTTTTTCCCAAAAACCAAAAAAACTAATGAGGCCAATGAAATTAATAATCCTATCTGAAAACTTGGAGGTTGATAGTACATTTCGATCATGTTTTCTCCGGCGGGAACAATAATCGCCCTCTGATTAATATTTGCGGGCAGAATATTGGTCCTTTTCCCGTTAATTTTTGCCCTCCAACCCGGATAATAAGTATCTGCAGTAACCAAAATAGCACTTTGGTCTGTATTGGTTTTCAGAAGTATTTTTTGATCTTCATCTACCAAAACTTCAATGTTTGACGTGTTTAATGAATTAAATCGCTCATTAATATCATTTTCCAAAATTACCGAGTTTCCGTCCTCAAAACTCAGTTTCGGATTTTTAACAGTAAACTTTTTGACAACGTAACTGGAAACGAATCTAAATCGTTCGAGGGCGTTTTCGTTTCTATATACAAAATAATCCGGCAAATCATTTTTAGGAGGATCAACTTTGCCAACCAGAGAAAAGTCTTTAATATCTTCCAATTCTTTAGTAGTTATAAAATAGTCAACCGCTGAAACGTTGAGAGTCCCTTGGGTTTTGTTATTCAGAAATACATATTGCCTAATAATAGGTATTGCAGAATAAACGTTTATTTGTCCGATGTCGTATAAGATATTGGAATCTTCATCGAGTGCGTTTCTGAAATATAAAAATGGGTTAGGGTCTTTCCAACCATTGTTTATAAAATGATCAAAGTATTCCTGGTAGTGACTGAAGTCTGTATAAACCCTTGAATTTTGGGGGATAAATTTTGTAACCTCGGGCGGTTTAAGAATATCTTTAACGTAAACCGTCGGGTATAGATTTGATCCGTAATTATATAAATCTAAAAAAATCAAAAGGGGAATGGTCAGAACTACAGTCCTCTCCAACCAAACTGATTTCTTGGAAAGATAGTTTCTTAAACTGTCAAGGCCGATTGCAACAAGTCCGCTCATTCCTAAAATTGTCAACAAAATAAATCTTCCCGCTCCTCTCATACTACTGACCAGCGGAAAGAAAAAAATAAATCCTAAGGGAGAATTTTGACCGAAAGAAAGTATAAGGGAAATTAAAACTAAGATAATATTAGATTTTTCCCAAAGGGATTTTTTCTTTTTCAAAATCCCCACAACCAGAAGAAAAATAGGTAGTATTCCGATATAAAAATTGCTTTCCCAAAATAACCCTACGGGATGGGGGAATTCCGAAGGAAAACTTCCATCGGCCGGTGTTCCAAAATAGTAAGGATTAATTAAAGTAAAAAGTTGTTTAAATGACTTAAAAGCTGTTATGTCTGAAAAACTAATAAGGCTTGTTCGTATAGATGAGACAAAAAGTTCGAGTGTTGGAAGTAGTTGAATCCCAACAATACCGAGAGCAAAAACCAAGGAAAGAACAAAAGTAATATTTTTTCTCAAAACAAAGTCAGGAGATTTATCACGATGGGTACTAATGAAAAAAATAAATAAACCGATTAATGTTACAAAAAATATTTGAAAATGGCCGGAAAAAAACATCTGTGAGAGGAAAAAGATAAAAAGGAACAAATTACGTCTATTCACGTCTTTCCAGAAATTTTGAGCTGCAAGTATAACCCAAGGTAAAAATGATGCCGCCTGAATCATGGCAAAATGATTTATGTGGGTTACAAAAAAACTGCTAAAGGCGAAGACAAATGCTCCGACAAAACTGGAAAATGCGCTTATTTTGTTTTTAGTAAAAAGCCAATATGCCCCTGAAAAGGCGGTAAAAAAAATTAATATGTAGCTTATATTAAACGCCAACCAGGAAGGCAATAACCCAAAAAGGACAATATTTCCTAAATTAAAGGTTCCGATTTGACCCTCTGCCAAAAAAGGAAATCCCGTCCCGACCATAGAATTCCATAAAGGAAGACTGCCTAATTTTAAAGATCTGCCTAAATAATCTTTAAGTGGATAATTTAAATGCCAGACATCGCTTCTTTGAAATTCCGGCGTGAAGAATATTTTTGCCTCCGGAAAGAATAGCTTTCCAAAAAATAGCCAAAAGATAACGACTACAATAACTATTTGTATAATCCCAGTTTTATTTCGAATCATTTTTTGAGCTTTTTTCTAATAGCGATTTTTGAGTATAATCAATTCTAATGGATTCCAAAAAATTTTGGGATGAACATTTCAAAAAGATGGACGAGGAAGGTTGGAGTGATTACCCTTCGCTCTTTGCCCAATTTTCAATAAGCTACTTCCCAAAGGACGGAAAAATACTGGATTTGGGCGCAGGGGTGGGTGGGGATTCAAGATACTTCGCAAGCTATGGATACCGTGTAACCTCAACTGACATTTCCGACGAAGCGCTCCATATCTCACAGTGGGAATCTTTAAACCAAAAATTACAGGTTGATTATATGAATCTGGATTTAAGAAACCCATTTCCCCTCGAGAACGAATCTTACGACGTAGTATTTAGCCACGCGGTTTTACAGTATTTTGACGATAAAGCAACGCAAGATATTATAAACGAAGTTTGTAGGGTGCTCGTTCCCGAAGGAGTCTTCGCAACTCTTCTTAAATCTAAAGAGGATCCCTTAATTTCCCAATCCGTTAAGGTAGACGAAATATTTTATAAAACCCCCTCGGGTCTTCTTGAGCGATTTTTTTCGACCGAAGAGTTTCTTAAATTTATAAAGGGAAAGTTTGAGCCGATTGTCCTAGATTCGTTCGGACAAACAATGGAGCACGAGCACGATACATTCCTAAGATTTATAGGAAAGAAACCTTTGTAAAATATGAGACCATTTTTCCGCACATTAGCCGGTTTAGGAATAATTACATTTTATTTTAGTTTTTTATTAACTACCACTCTTGTGGCTCAACTATTGAATCCGAATTTCTTGACAAAAAGCCTAAAAAAACCAGGTGTATACGGGTATGTCGAGCAGGCACTTAAAATCGCGGCTCGAGACGCATTAAGAGAAAATCTCAAAAAAGAAGGGGTTAATTTGGAAAACTTAACAACAGGGCAAAGGGCCAAAATCGAAAAAGAGATGGACACTCTCCTTAATCCGATTACCAAAGAAAATATACAAGAATTCAGCGAAGCCAATATTCACAATATCCTAGATTATGTAAACGGAAAAAGCGACAGACTGATAATTTATCTTCCCCTGAAAAAATGGGGCATAGCAGAGGCGCAAACCTCGCAGCTTCCGGAGTATCTAACTAACGAAAATTTGGATGTTTTAGAACTTATCGATCAAGGTAACCTCAACATGTCAAAAACCGAAGTAACCTCCATCAAAAATCTGGGTGTTAAAATCAGATTTTGGTGGATAGTTTCTATCATCTCGCTTTCTTTGACCATCTTTTTACACTACCTTCTGGGCGGTAAAGACAGAAAATTAGAAAACACACTGTCCTTTATGTTTTATGAAGGATTTATTACGTTATTGGGCGCGTGGATATTAAATGTTATAGTAAAAACGTTTGGCGAAGGTTTGGAAGCAAAAAGAAAGGCTATGGAAATTCTTTTAGGTACAATAGTTCCGGCTCTTTTAGCCGAAACGATCAAGCTCTGGATAATTTTTGGAGTTACTACAATACTTTTAACCTTTTTTATTTCATACGCAGCCAACAATATTGCAAAAAATAGGGTTGCTAAAATTTAACATAGACTGAACGTGTTTTAGCCTTGCTTGACAACCCCCTTAAGTGTAAAATATAGTTATACTTCAGGCTTAAAAACCTGTATTTTTGTGCGTATCCCGGGAATTTTTTTATACTATTTTAGGATTTTAAAAACATGGACATCGGTAAAGTTCAACAAGTCGAAATAACTACAGAGTTATCCAAGGCATACGTTGACTATGCGATGAGCGTAATTGTCGCCCGGGCTCTGCCTGACGTCAGAGACGGATTAAAACCGGTCCACAGGCGCATCCTTTACGCCATGGCGCAAATGGGTTTGACACCTTCTTCTTCATTTACAAAATCTGCTAAAGTTGTCGGTGAGGTTTTAGGAAAATATCATCCGCATGGGGACATTCCGGTATATGATGCTTTGGTCAGACTGGCTCAAGATTTTTCGATGAGATATCCCTTAATAACCGGTCAGGGAAATTTCGGCTCGGTTGACGGCGATCCTCCTGCAGCCATGCGTTATACGGAAGTTAAACTGTCCCACATTTCCACGAACATGCTTTTGGATATAGAAAAGGAAACTGTCAATTTCATGGATAATTTCGACGCAACAATGAAAGAGCCCATCTTTCTTCCGGCACTTCTACCCAATTTACTTCTGATGGGATCGGAGGGAATTGCAGTCGGAATGGCAACAAAAATACCTCCGCACAATTTATCGGAAGTAATTAGTGCTGCTATCGCAACGGTTAAAAAGGGGAAGGTTGTTTTTGAAGAAAAAGAACAGGAAAAGGAAACCGACTTTGTTATCAAAAAAATTAACTTAGTAGCATCTGGCGAGGAGAAAAAGCTTCAGGATGAAATAAACCTTACTACTGCCTCTTTCGAAAGTGATATCTCATTCGATGAATTAACTGATCTCCTCCCCGGACCGGATTTTCCCACCGGGGGAGCGATATACGATTCTTCCTCCCTGAAAGAAGTCTATACAACGGGAAGGGGAAAAATCGTAGTGAGAGGAGTTGCAGAAATCAAGGAAGGTGACAAAGGAAAAAGTCAGATCGTAATATCTGAAATTCCATATCAGGTGAATAAAGCTATGCTCGTCAAAAAGATTGCCGATCTCGTAAAAGACAGAAAAATAGTCGGTGTTTCAGATCTTCGGGACGAATCCGACAAAGACGGAATGAGAGTCGTAATAGATTTGAAACGAGATTCCAGACCGAAATCAATCCTTAATAATCTTTACAAGCATACTCTGCTCCAAACTTCTTTTCCTGCAAACTTTGTAGCCCTGGTCGATGGGGCACCGTATACATTAAATCTAAAGCAGATTATTGTCGAGTATATAAAGCACAGACAAAGAGTCATAACCAGAAGAACTATTTTTGACCTAACTGCAGCTAAAAGGCGCGCCCACATATTGGAAGGCTTAAAAATTGCACTGGATAATCTCGACGCTGTTATTGCAACCATAAGAGCCAGTAGAACGCAAGAAGATGCTCGGGTCAATCTTATAAAAAAGTTTGCTTTAACCGAGATTCAGGCTAATGCAATTCTCGATATGCAACTAAGACGGCTCGCTGCTCTTGAGAGGGAAAAAATCGAAAAGGAATATGAAGAGATGAAAAAGCTGATAGATCAATTGACCGCCATCCTTAAAAATCCGGAAAAAGTACTGGAAATAATCATCAAAGAATTGACCGATCTAAAGCAAAGATTCGGAGACGGGAGGAGAACTAAAATCTACAAACACAAAATAGGGGAGTTCACAGAAGAAGACCTTATTCCCAAAGAAGAAACTTTAATTACGGTTACAAAGACGGGATATGTTAAAAGAGTCCCCAGAGCAACTTACAGAATCCAAAGACGGGGCGGAAAAGGAGTTACCGGTATGACGACGAAAGAAGAGGACGAAATTGAACATCTCATTTCGGCAACAACCCACAACACCATTCTTTTCTTCACAAACTTGGGTAAAGTATACGGGACTAAATCCTGGGAAATTCCAGAAACTTCCCGTCAATCTAAAGGCCAGGCTGTCGTCAACATAATTGATATCGATCAATCGGAAAAAATAATGTCCATTCTTCCGATGAGCGAAGAGAGTAAACACTTAATTATGGCGACTGCTCAAGGCATGGTTAAAAAGACCAAGGTCTCTGAGTTTAAAAATCTCCGTTCAAAAGGCCTCATTGCGATTAAGCTCGACGCAAGCGATCAACTCGTTTCAGTATATCCGACAACGGGTGATGATCATATTTTTCTACTCACGAAAAAGGGTAAGTCAATTAGGTTCCCTGAGGCAAATACTAGATCAATGGGAAGGGCAACGAGCGGTATGAAAGGCATTAGACTTGAAAACGGAGATGAAGTAATTGGAATGGGCGTTTTCCCAGCTAAAGAATCCCACCCTAAAGATGGTCGGCGTAAGTTTTTCAGGGATATTCTGACCATATCCGAAAATGGCTTAGGAAAAAGAGCCCCGACTCACCTTTTTCCGACTCAAAAGCGCGCAGGAAAAGGAGTAAAAGCAGCAGTGGTAAATGCTAAAACCGGCGAATTGGCTACAGCGACGATGGTAACACAGGAAACTGAACAATTAGTAATAACTTCGAAAACCGGACAGGTTATTAAACTTCCGATCAAGAATATTCCTCAAATGGGAAGAGTAACCCAAGGAGTGATTTTAATGCGATTTACCAACAAATCCGATAAGGTTGCCGCCGTAGCCGCTCTGACTAAAACTTCAGATGACGAGGAGGAAAACCAAACCGAAATTAATAAAGAAACTACTTAAAATCTTCAAATTACAGGATGAAATCCCTGAAGTTTCTTGAATTCTGCTATAATACCAACATGCCTAAAGAACAAGCAAACTTGATTAGAGTTTTACCCGAAGAGTCCATCAATATCCGCGAAGAAGGAAAGCCAAGTTTGATACTAAACAGAATGCTTCCTCCCCTGAATCACCTAATTGATTGGACACTCGATCCCAAAAGTCTAGTTGACGATGAGGAAGGAGAGTGGGGAAGTTGGAAAACAAGGCGGTTTTTCGACCTCAAAGAAGGAATTTTGGAATGTCCAATTAAAGCTAGAGGCCAAGAGGGTCGGGCGGTAATTTGTACTTCGTTAACCCCACAAGAATATTTCAACAACTTGCGAACTATTAGTGTTCCCAGATCTTTTGAGAGAGCCATACTGGCATATAAAGACTCTCGTTATAAACACGCGGGCTATTCATATCCTCTTCCAAATTATGAAGGTAGGATTACGTTCCGTTATCAGGAAACCAAAAACGATAATCTAGTACTTGAAGAAATATATATCAAAAAGCGGAAAATTCAAGCGGAAATGGACTCACTTACATCTTTTCGATAGCCTCGCCTAGTCTCCTTTTCCATGATATGTATCATGAATATCTCTTAAGTGTTTGTGGGTTACATGGGTATAGATCTGGGTCGTTTGGATATTTTTGTGGCCGAGCATTTCCTGGACGCTCCTTATATCGGCACCTGCCATTAAAAGATCTGTCGCAAATGAGTGTCTCAGAACGTGCGGAGTTGCATCGACCGAGAGCTTAATTTTAGCAACATACTTTTTAATCATCCGTTGTATCGATCGGGGAGTCAGGCGCATATTTTCGCTAGAAACTGAAGGATCAACCTTCCCTTTGTGACGTATAAACAAAGCCTTGAAATGGTCACGACGGTCTTTCAAATAATTTTCTATCCACTCTGAGGCCCTTTTTGACAAAAAAACAACCCTCGCGCGCCCTCCCTTGCCGACAATTCCGAACTCCCGTCTTTCCAGATCAATTTTATCCCGGTCCAGTTTTACCAATTCCGATACGCGAAGACCGGTTGAAAATAATACTTCCAAAATTGCTTTATCTCTTTTACCTGCAATATTAGATAAAGTCGGAGCATTCAATAGTCTATTAACCTGTTCTCCGGTTAAAAACTTTACCTGGCGCTCGGAAATTTTCGGCAGCTCGATTTTGTCCGGAGACATTACTTTGTAGTCGTTTTTGATAAGCCACCGCAAAAAGGACCTTAAAGCTATGACATGATATCCTTGAGTTTTCCTTCCCATCGTTCCTTCACCCCGGCTTCCGGGTAAACGCGATAGGTAAACTCTGAATTGTCTTACAATTTCAGGATTAATATCCGATAAATTCATGCGTATTCCTTCTCTTCTGAGCCAATTTGAAAATCTCAGCAAGTAGTGTTTATAGTTTCTGATTGTTAGGGGAGAGGAGCCTTTTTCAACCTCAAGGTATTCGAGAAATCCATCTATCTTTTTTTCAAGTTCAGAAGTTTTTGTCTGGGCAGAATCAGACATGCTAAAAACAGTTTACACCGAACGCAGTGAGGTGTCAATATTGTGCGACATAGTCTTCTTGAAGCTATAGAGTATTTAAAATTCAAGGGCAGTTTTTATATAGGTGTACAAAGGATACATTGCTTGAGATTCTTCGGGATATCTTCCAATTACAATCAAGTGTTCATGATTAAAGTCGGGTTTTACAAGTCCTTGAGGAACGTTAATGGCGAGACAATTCTTAACGCCGGATTCTAAAACTCCTCTTATAAAATCTGTCGAATCGTCGATAAACACTACCCAGTCGGCTAATTGTGATTTTTCCTTAACTTCCTTCACCTTAAATTCCTTACCTTTTAACAAACTGCTTCTTTCTCTTATAAGTAGGTTTGAAGTTGGTATAGGAATGTGTTCAGTCATCCAATTTTCTGTTGCAGATCTTAAGTGGTGTTCTCTCGAAGTTAATACCAAATTTCGATCTATGCCATACTTATTAACGGTCATTCTTACAATGGGTCTCGCGTAAATGTATCGAGAAGAATTTTCTAATACATCAGATCTATACCAATCATCTTCAGCTGTATCTATTATGTCTTGTTTCAAATTATTTTTTATTGAAACCCTTTTTAAAAATTCCCAACCGTCGACTTCGTGCGGTTGGACGTCTATTCCGGTTTTATTCCTGAAGTTACTAAATACTTTATTCGTCGAATAAACCAAAATTCCGTCTAAATCATATAAGAAAAATAAACCTCCGAGGGCTAAGAGCCCTCGGTTTCTCTTTTAATATTTACGTTGCTTTTTAACATATTGCGATATCACTTTGTCTGACATCTCTCCT
>Ga0214473_10001619_pt1 | contig 29327 bp, 23 predicted proteins | sample RVTome_7_FD_203509 | JGI IMG/M metagenome (GOLD analysis project Ga0214473, IMG submission 203509) | Soil microbial communities from uranium-contaminated site in the Upper Colorado River Basin, Wyoming, United States - RVT98D197 | ecosystem: Environmental > Terrestrial > Soil > Contaminated >...
GATTTACATAGATTAAAGGGGATAATATCATATTGATTTTTGGCATCCACCTGTCTGCCAGCCCGATTGTTGGCGTATCAATACGCAATATCCCAGTTGGTTTAAGCAGTTCCCGCACCTTATTTAGTGTAGGCATTGGGTTAGATAGATGTTCAATGACGTGTCTCATTTGAATAAAATCAAACTGTTCAGGTTTGAAAGGAGCGTCTTTCAACTCTCCTAAAAATACTTCAAATCCGTATTTAGACTGGACGTGTCGGGCAGCATAATCCGAGATCTCGGTGCCGCTAACCTCCCAACCTCTATCATGAAATAATTTAAGATGGATACCGTCACCACACCCAACATCGAGCATCCTTCCATGGGTTGGCAGATGCTTCTCAAGTGACCGTAAAAGGGTGTCAAAAACCCGTCGTTCCATTTCTCCTCGTATAGGATTACGGTCAGCACATAACGTTCTATCATAGAATTCTTCCCCATATGTGTTAGCTTGCTCATTGATAAAAATCTGAACGCTGGGAACAAAAAAAAGGCCGCATTGACTACAGCGACAGACGTTGTAATCCTTGTCAGCTTTCTCTCTCAACGTCACTATCCCTATAGATTGTCCAATGCAGATAGGGCAGGATTCTGTATAAGTACCTTTTTTAGATAGTTTCTTCATTTATTAATGCAAACTCCTTACATGTCATTGTGAGCGACCAACGGGAGCGTGGCAATCTTACTTATAATTTCGAGATTGCTTCGTCGTTTTACTCCTCGCAATGACACTTTACTTAATGCGTTTGTATTAATTTTTGAATGTAGTTAAGAAATCATTTTTCGTATAGGGTAGGTAACGGTTCTCAGTCCACGACTGAACCATGGTAACCGTTTATCAATCGCAGGCATCAGGTCGTTGTAACGCATTCCTGATAGAAATCGTGCAGCTGTAGTAGGTAACCCCTTCATTTCCAATCTCTTATGTAAGACTAACCTACGAGCGTTACGGTCTGATTTTTCCCAGTGAGTAATCATCAACTTGTGCGTTAATTCGTATGCCTGTATTCGTTTCTCGCATGATAATTCCGGCGTTTCAAAAGCTGGCTTATTCGTCCAGTGGTCAATCTCGTTCAGGTATTCTTCCTGGTCCACTACCCAGTAATTATTGGTTGTAATCCAGTCATATAGCTCTGTGCCAGGGAATGGGATCAAGTTAAAAAAATTAAACTTCCAAACAGGATACTTAAGCGCCACTTTAATTGAATCCTGGATATCTTTCCATGTCTCACCTGGGGAGCCTAAAAGAAAAGTCAATCTGACCAGAAAACCCAGCTCACACGCTGTAGCAATTGCATGTTCTATCTCTTCTATAGTTTCACCTTTTTTGATATTTTTCAAAATCTGATTGTTCCCTGCCTCTACGCCAAAGGATAATTGGTAAAAACCCGACTGTTTCATTTTAGTCAGCAAATAACGGTCAACTTTATCTGCTCGTATCCCATTGCCGCAGGAAAAAATAGTGTGTTTCAGGTTTCGTCGGGCAATTTCATCACAAAACTGATATACACGGTTGGGAATTAAAGTGAAGTTATCATCCGTGAAATCAAACTCACGGTAGCCTTTTTGATACCACCATTCCACTTCTTCGGCTACAAGGACGGGGTTCCGTGCCCGATACTGATGCCCAATAGTTTTTTTTACAGGGCAAAAAATGCACTGGAATGGACATCCTCTTGAGGAAACGATAGGGATGCTGCATTTATAACGGCTCAACTCAAATCGTGAATAAGTTGGTAGTGGAAGAAAGTCTAAGTCATGGCAAAAAGGTCTATCCCCGTTATATGCAATTCCACCATCTGATTTCCTATTCCTATAAATTAACCCCCAAATTTCAGACAAGGGCAGAGTATCCTTACACAACTCCACAATTGTTTGTTCGCCTTCCAAAACGACTCCGTAGTCTAATTCCGGGCAACTATGCAGTGCTTTTTCTCTGAAAGTGGAGATATGGGGACCTCCAGCTACAATATGTATATGAGGAAATCGCTGTCGGATTTCAGCAACGAGGGCATAATGCCGCTTGAAATTTAGAGAGCGCATAGTGATACCAATGAGGTCGGGGTTGAATTTCTGAATCTGAGACATCAGTTTATCTCTGTCAGGATATAGAGACATATCGAAAACCACGTTATCAATACCAGCAACATTGAGCGATTCTGAGACATAACCCACTCCTGCATCCAGATAGGAACTACTTGAGAAAAATGAACCTGGGTAGGAAGGTAGAATTATCAGAACGCGGTTATATCTCATATTTTTTAGAATTGCCTCTAATTTATGTCTTTTTGTGGATGTGACTTAAACCCAACTACAATGCCCGAGAGCATCCAGAATAAAAGATTTACGGGCCACAACCACAAATGTTTTTTGAAGAACGAGAAGACACACAAGGCAAACAATGCAATATAGATTGTAAGAATTGTTAATCTTGTATTCTGTACTTGTTCTAAATGTAATACCTTGTGTCCAATATAAAAAACACGGACAAGAAAGAGCATAAACACTATAAACGTCGGTACCCCTGCAAAAGTCATTATTTCTAAGTAAGAGTTGTGGGGATCATCATACTGGCCGTAATGTCCATAGAGTGGCAGAATGTAAGTAACACTCGGGTTTGCTTGAGAAAGTGTAAAGGAGAATTTTTCCCCATTATGATAGCCAATACCAAGCACGGGAAAATCTGGCAATGCTTTAATAGTAGAATACCATAATTTATAACGGTCACTTCTAAAGAAATCATAAAAAAAATCTGAAAGGTCACCTTTAATTATTTCAGGTATTAATAACAGAGACAAACATATAATCACAGTCAAGATTACAATAATAAGCCTTACTATTTGACGATTTGAGAATCGGAATGAATAAAAACACCAAGAAAGTAGGATTAATATCCCGGTTGACCATGCAGTACGGTCAAGGCTGGAGACTATAATTTTAACTACAGGTATCAATGCAATTGCACAGGCTATTTTTAGCAATTTTGAAGAATTGTTTAAAATAATGCCAACTCCCAAAGATAAGGCAATTACCATAAGAAAGGCGTCACCTTCTATACCTGAGAAAAGAGCAGTATAACGTTGACTGTGTATCCCAAAACGTTGCTCTACGTAATAGTCAAGTCCGTGTTGAACCTCGATAAGCTCAAAATTTAACCACTGTCTGATGCTTATCTCAAGAGATATCAGAAAGAGAAGGGAGAAGAGTAGTAGTACAAACTGCTTGGTCCGCTTAAAGTCTTTTCCGACTTCAGCTCCAAGTATAAATGCTCCAAGACCTGCTATGCCAAAACGCCACCACTCGTATGGTGGGGTATCACGGAATTCCAACCATGTCAATCCTCCAACAAAGAGAAGAACAGTAAAAATAACAATTAACATATATTCCTTAGAGGTAGAATTCTTTATCCCTATGTTTTTATGTGTTTTTAATCTTTTCCACGCAAAGTAATATAAAAGTGTTGCAAACAAGAGAAGAAGTGAGTGATCAATAATGAAACTTGAAAGTATATAACTCCCTCTTCTCATAACATAGCCCCAGATTAAATCTACAAAAAAAATCATTACCAGTAATATTTCCCATCTGTGACGTAAGGCAAAGACAATATATAGAGCTGCGAATACAAATCCCATAAGGTAGTACCATTTATTCCAGGTGATTAGAAATCCCATAACCACCCCAACACCTATCAATGGTGCAGCCATTTTGCATGACGAAAATAGGTGTTCAGTATTGCTAAGCAACTGAGGTCTTATATTTTGTAAGGAAGGCATCGGCTATTTATATCTGTACAATGACTGGCTTGTCAGGATGTTATACGCATTTTCCAGGACATCGAAATTCTTTTCCCAGTCCGCCTTTTCCTGAGCGATTTTGAGATTACGGGTACCCATGCTCTGTTGCAAGTGCTTGTTGTCAATGAGTTGAATAAGTCGCTTTGCAAGTGTAACCGAATCACAGCGAGGTACTATAAAGCCGTTTACTCCGTCTTCTACCCACTCAAAATAAACAGGTGCATCGGAAACTACCACTGGCAGTCCACAAGCCATTGCTTCTAACATGCTTGCAGAAGTGCCGTCCGAGAGCGATGTTGTCACATAGATATTAGCGGCATTCAGATACTCAGCCATTGCCCTGTCATCTACCCAGCCTGCGAAATGTATGTAATTATCCAAGCCCAACTTTGTTATCTTGTTGCGGTAGGCGTTCTCCATTGGCCCTGCACCAACAAGAATAACTCGCACAGATGGTCGTTGTCTGATAACAGCTGGCAATGCTTCAATGAAATAATCGATTCCGTAAATATGTTCAAATTGGCGAGTCATAATTAAAATTTCTTTATTTTTCCACCCAAGCTTTTCTCTAATCAATGAGTGAGTATTTAAGGGTCGGAAAATATTCAGGTCAGTCCCACTTTGAGGTAATACGAAGATTTTTTTAGGGGTACATCTGGATAGTTCTATGACTTTATTTTTAACCAGCTCACAGTCACAATAAATCATGTCAGCTCGCCTTAAGGTAAAACGAGCAATCCACTTTGATGAGATAGATTGGTAAGGTCTTATTAAGATATCTGACCCAAAAGGCATAGAAAGGATGGGTTTGAAGCCGCTTAGCGCTCCTATAAATCCCATATCTGTAATCCATCCGGTATGCAAGATATCGGGCTGGATATGTTTAAGCCATTTTTTCAAATGTAGTGCTGTCTGAAAAGATAAAAATCTGGGGAAATAATGCATTGTTGTATAGTCGAAATGAAAATTTTTGACACCATTCACTTTAACTCTTTTACAAGGAAAATAGGAAATAAAATAGGGAGTGTGTCCCCGCTCAACCATCTTCTCCAGTAGACGGCGGTCCCAGGGTGCGTTACCACGTGAGAGGTAAACGATCTTCATAAGGTTTTGATTTCAATAAGAAAGGATTCGTTGATTTTAACGGCTACATGCGATGTAAGGGTGTTAAAAGTCTGTCTTTGATGGTGTATCAAAAACTTTCCTGTACCATTTTAAATAACTCTTTATTCCATCTTCAAGACTAAATTTAGGCTGCCATTTTAAATCTGAGAAAGTTTCTTTCAAGTTCTTGATTTCTCCAAGATAGTCATACTCTCTTGCATTATGTAGAGCACGTTGAATTATTACTTCTGGGTTAACTACGTTCTTAATAATTTGGGCAAGCTGGTTAATAGTAAACGACTTTGGGTAGGCAATACAATATGTTTTGTTTTCAGCTATATTATCAATAGCCTTAACACTTACCTCAGCAACATCTTTTGTGAAGATAAAATTTCTCCTCTGTTCCCCATTTCCATAGATGGTAATCTTTCCAGGGTTCAACGCTTTTCTTACGAAGATTGATATTACGTCTGCATTCCTACTTCTTGGGCCATATACAGTCCCATATCTCAGAATAGTATATGGCAAGCCATAAAGGTCATAATAGTTTTTACATATTAATTCCGACGCCATTTTTGATGTTGTATATAGATGACCTTTTAAATCATGTACATATACACTACTTGCAAGAATAAATCTTTTTATCTTCTTTTTACGAGATACCTCAAGCATATTGGTAGTTCCCATAATATTAAGCCTGATTGTATCTAGAGGATTATCCTTAACCATATCAATATTGGAAAACCCGCCTATGTGATAGACAATATCAATATCCTTAAGAGACTTTTTAATATCATTTAATGAAAGTATACTTCCTTGAAGGAAATCCACATCAGAGCGATGTGGAGATTTAATATCCAGAACTCTTACTGAATGATCTTTTTCAATGAGTTCATCAACGATGTGACTTCCAATAAACCCACTCCCACCCGTTACTAATACATTCATTACAATTCCTTAAGTCGTTTAAGTGCTTCCTGTAGAGTTTCTTCTTTCTTGCAAAAACAAAAGCGCACCATGTGACTTCCTTCCTGTTTATTTGCATTGTAAAAACTGGTTCCAGGCACAGAGGCTACACCTATATCCTTTATCAACATCTGTGCAAATTCATAATCACTCATACCTTGGGATATATCGCTAAAATCTGCCATTACATAGTATGACCCCCTTACTGGATGGGAGTTAAACCCAATCTTATTCAAGCCATTTAATAATAAATTTCTTTTTTTATCATAAAATCCGGGCAAGTCCTTGTAATAATTTTTCATTAGACTCACAGCATCAGCCAGAGCAAGCTGAAAGGGTGTTGGAGCGCCAACAGTCATAAAATCATGAAATTTCCTTATGCCTTTTGTAAGTTCTTCTAAGGCTAAGGCATATCCAATCCTCCAGCCAGTGACGCTGAAAGTTTTGGAAAAACCACTTATAGTTATTGTACGTTCTATCATATTATCCAAGGATGCGATGGGAATATGGAATAGGCCATCGTAGACAATATGTTCGTATACCTCATCAGTGATAGCAATAACATCGTATTTATTACATAACTCGGCGATAAAGCTCAATTCTTCTCTGTCAAATACCTTGCCTGTAGGATTGTGGGGGGTATTTATGATTATTGCCTTAGTATTATCGTTAAAAGATGAAGTTAGTTCTACTCCATCGAAATGCCAGTCAGGCTGGTGTAGAGTGACAAATCTTGGTATAGCTCCAGAGATTATTGTGTCAGGCCAATAATTTTCATAAAAGGGCTCAAACAAGATTACCTCATCTCCAGTGTTCAGAATAGCCATCAGTGAAGCCAGCATTGCCTCTGTAGAGCCGCAGGTAACAGTTATATTTTCATCGGGGTCATAGTCAAGACCATAACACTCTTTGTATTTCTTAGCGATAGCTGAACGGAGTTCATATTCTCCGAAGGTAACAGGATACTGGTTATAATCTGCCATAATATATTTACAGGCCAGTTCTTTTAGCTCCATTGAGGCAGGGAAATCAGGGAATCCCTGGGAAAGGTTAATAGCACCATGTTTGTCTGAAAGCCTTGTCATTTCTCTTATCACAGATTCTGTGAAATTTTTAGATTTCTGTGATAAGTTCATCTTATCTCTCTTAATGAACTTTTCAAGGAATTGACCACATATTCTACCTCTTCATCTGTTAAACCAGGATATAATGGTAAACATATATGATGTTTTATCACATATTCGGTGTTGGCAAAAGTGTCCAAATCCGGCTTTATAATCTTATCTGGATACAGGTCGAAAACAGGCTGACGATGACAGGGAAATGCGTAAACCTCTCCGGTTAATGAAACATTATATTTTTTCTTTAAGTGATTTTTTAGAATTTCTCTATTGATACCCTCTTGAAGAAAAACGATATATTTGTAGTAGGAAGATTTAATATTATCAGGAATATAAAGCGGGTATATTCCATCCATGTCTTTTAACAGTTCGTCATATTTTCTGGCAATCTTTCTCCTGGTTTTAAGTATATCATTGGCTTTTTTGACCTGTAGTACTCCAACCATTGCCTGAAATTCACTCAGAGTCCATGTATGTCCAATGTCCACATGAATGTTAAAAGCCGTTTCCTTTTTACCGTGCTCCCGAAGTATTTCACCTGCTTTATAGATTTTTTCATCATCAGTAATCAACATGCCACCTTCACCTGAGGTTAGCACTTTAGTAGCATAAAAGGAAAAAGCGGCGGCATGTCCGAGTGTTCCAGCCATTTTACCGTCTATTGTAGAGCCATGAGCATGAGCAGCGTCTTCAATAAGGGGTATATCCCTCTCTTCACAAATTTTCTTTATCTCATAATATCTCGGCGAGATAATTCCGCCGATATGCACGAGCATTACAGCAGCCGTGTCATCACGGAGTTTCTCCTTCAGGTCAATTGGAGACATCTGGAGATTTTCTTTTTCACAGTCAATGAATATAGGCTTTGCCCCTGCATGGATAGCAGCCAAGGGAGATGCCATATATGTGTTGGAAGGGATTGCAACAGTTTTGCCTTCCACTCCAATAGCCCGCAATATTATTTCTAAGGCTGCTGTTCCACTATTTAACGCGAGGGCATATTCTGCTCCTATAAAATTTTTAAAGCTTTTTTCAAATTCTTTAACGTTTTTCCCCATGGAGAGCATTCCGCTATCCAGAATTTCGATCAACAAACGCTGCAATAATTCTTTCTCTTCTTCGGTAAAAGGTATTTTAATTATAGGGATATTCATTATATTCTATGTCCCTTTCCGAGTTCATTAAGTGCAAAAAACTCTTCAGTAACAGTAGGGCTAATATTGGTATTTAAAATCATTTCTCTGCTTTGGTGATAAAAATACTCCCAGCGGGATTTACTAAATTTAAAACCTGATTTTTCCAAATCCCTGTAAAGCTGTGTACCATAATAAGGTGCGATAATACTTAAGCTATTGTAATCAGCACCAATCTCTTCAGCAAACTGTATGGTTTTTTTGACATCTTCATCAGTCTCCCATGGGAAACCAATCATGAAATACGTTGTTAAAGAAATCCCTACTTCTTTTATTAGTCTTATAATATTTTGTATCTTTTCAACCGAAATTCCTTTCTTCACTCTTTCTAAGATTTCGTTACTGCCTGACTCAACTCCGACTTTTATCCTTATACATCCAGCCTTCTTCATTAGTTGTAATATTTCTTTATCAAGTTTATCTATTCTCGTATCACAGAGCCATTTTATATTTAGCCTTCTTGAGAGAATCTTCTCACATATATCCAATGTACGGTTTTTTTTAAGAGAAAATGTATCGTCTTGGAACCTGATTAAAGAAACGTTTTTTTTCTTAACCAAATATTCCAACTCTTCCAGTACATTATCTATACTTCTATACCGTGTCCTTCTTTTCCAAATTTGTGGTGAAGCACAATAAGTGCATTGGAAAGGACAACCTCTTGAGGTAATTATTGCCCCAATATCAATTTTCCCATTTCCAGAATAAAAATTGTCTCTTTCTGGAAAAGGTAATGAGTCTAAATTTTCAATAAAATCTCTATCTTCATTGTTAAAGATTTTTCCATTCTTATCCTTAAAAGTCACACCTTTTATCTGTTTAGGGTCAGTGCCATTCACTATATCGAGCATAGCAAATTCACCTTCTCCTCTGATAACATAATCGTAAATGCCTGATTTAATTGTACCCGTAGGGTCAAGAGTAGGATGAGTACCTCCTGTTATTATTCTAATTTCTGGTTTTAATTCCCTGGCTATTGCAGCAACAATTTGTGCGCTTTTAAAAGTCCCAGTGTACATTTGTATGCCAATGAAATCTGGTTTAACATCCTTTATTGTCTCGCGAACTTCTTCCCAGATAGGAGCATTTAAATCATTTAAAATTTTTTTGTAATCATCGTAATTTTCAAAAAGTTTCCTCTGGTCTGGGTAAAACGAACTATCGTAAAAATCAGCATTATAAATTATTGCTTCATGACTATTTTGTTTCAAGATTGATGCTATATAACCTAAGCCTAAATTAATGCCGTTATAATGGCTGCCCATTAATCGATAGAATGGCGGAGAAACTAATAAAATTTTAGACATAAACTTATTACTCTTTATGAATTATCTGACTTAATAACGAAAAAGTGTTAATCCATGAAGATGTCTGAGAAATTCTAATCATCAATAAACTGTCTCATCCACAACTCAAGATTAATACATCGCCATAAGAAAGAGCTATTACCGATTACGTCTTTCTGGAATGCCTTGTAATACTTCCAGACAGCATCGGGTTTGAAATAGGGTCGCTGTCGGAAACTGTCTGATTTCAAGATTTCATTGACCTGAGATGCACATTCAGTTCTGAACCATACTTCCTGGGGAGTGACAAACCCCATCTTGTCCATTCTGCTTCGCACTTTCTCTGGAATAATATTTTCCATTGCATTACGTAACACTATTTTGGTTGTCCCGTCACGAATCTTTTGCTCGTTAGGGAGACCGAAAATAAATTCCACCAGACGATAATCAAGGAATGGCAACCGCGCTTCTACAGAGAACGCCATAGAATTTCTGTCTTCATATCGCAATAGAGATGGCAATCTGTCTCTGACGAGGAAACGATAGAGGTGCTGAGATAACTGCCCCTGATATCTGTTGGGGAAGTCTAATTTATGCCGGTTAACAGCGACAAAATCACTGTTAAGACATTCTAAAGACCCATCGATTCCCCCTCTGTTTAAAAACCATCTACGGCATCCTAAGACAGCTTCTGGTACAAAAGGCTTGAGCATGTCCATAGCAACCATCCATCCGGAATATCTATATCCGTGATTTCTGGAAAAGTATTTAGCTTCTTTGTTCAATCTCCGCCACTGAAATGTACGAGCCAAGTCTTCAAAATATGAACTGAAAAAAAGATGGTATCCTGCGAGCAATTCGTCTCCACCCTGTCCATCAAGAACAACTGTCACTCCACAATCTCGGACAAGTTTCATTACGCACCACTGGGCATATTGGCTTGCGTCATTAACAGGTTCATCTTGGCACCACATAAATCTGTCAATGTCTTCAAACAGTTCATCTCCTTTTGGGAAAATATAATGGGTGTCAACTCCTGTCTGATTTACTACTTCAATAATGAAATTCCTCTCGTCAAATCGCTTATTCTCAAAGCATGATGAGAATGTCTTTTGTCTTTTCCCAATAACAGCAGGATTTGGCACATCACCTTTATTCAACAAGCGATTAATTACACAGACAATAGAAGAAGAATCCAATCCACCAGATAGACATGTTCCTACAGGGACATCGCTCTGCAGGCGAAGACGGATAGAATCTTCAAATAGTTTGTAGAATCGGGTAGCGGCTTCTAAATCAGAAATATCACCAATGCCATTAGATGGCTCAAGGTCCCAATAACGACAGACCTGAAACTGTTTACTATTTGCGTTTGCTATCAGATAGTGGGCAGGAGGCAGTTGTTTAATTCCTTTGAAAAACGTCTCATTGCTGTGGTCAATATACGCGTGCGACAGATAGTCGTAGATAACTTGTTCGTTAGGCTGACGCTGAAGCCTCATGTCCTGTAGGAGTGCTTTAATCTCTGAAGCAAAGAGAAAGCGGTTACTGTCTAAATGATAATAGAATGGTTTCACACCCAGACGGTCCCGCGCACAGAAGAGTTGATGCCATCGCTCATCCCACAAAGCAAAAGCCCACATGCCATTGAAAAACTTCAGACACTGCGCGCCGTATTCTTCGTAGGCGTGAAGAATGACTTCTGCATCCGTTTGCGAATGGAAGATATGTCCTTTATTTTGTAACATGGTTCGCAGTTCTTTGTAATTATAAATTTCTCCATTGAACACTAACCACAATGTACCATCTTCGTTGCTCATCGGTTGGTGCCCCGCAGTAGTAAGGTCAAGAATGGATAATCGCCGATGCCCCAGAGCCACTACGCCGTTGGCATATTCACCTGAATCATCTGGTCCACGGTGAATCATGGTATCGCGCATCATACGTAATCCCTCAACCGAGACAGGCTGACCATCAAGGTTTAAAATTCCTGCAATCCCGCACAAAGGCTTTTAATCCCTCCTGCACATAATTTATGTCAGGATTTTCAAAGGTTAGATTGTCTTCCATCAACTAATGAAGCGCATATCTTCATAGTTAGTTAATGGCTTGCATATATGTAGTGCTAAACCTTCAAATTTAGTTGTCATTACTACTTTTATTGGATGAATATTCTTGAAAATCCAATCTCATAATTCGCCGTCTGAGAGTTCTCAATGTGTTTGAAATAGACTTGCCAATCACAATGTCCATCCATATGGCAATGGCATGTTTATCTACCATAAGACGAGGATTGCGAACCAAAGCACAAAGACCATATTTTAGAGCGTTGCCCCTATGTCCCATTCGGTGACTGGCGACCGCGCTCCACCAGTATGAATGGGCAAGTGCTTTACGTCTCAATGAGCGTAACTCAGGATGGTCTTTCAGAGAGGTACAGGCTTTCTTTACAACTCGTATCCTCCCTGATGGAACATCATATTTTTTCCAGTTTTCTAAGAGGCTATCACCGTTGATACGGTAACATGCCAAAGGCTCATTAATAATACCTACCTTATAATGTACCGCAATACGTAGCCACATGTCCCAGTCTTCAGTATACGTCATGGATTCATCAAAAAAGCCTACTGTATCAATACAATGCCTGCGTATCATAACTGTAGGGGATGCAATTACATTCTCAAATAATAGCGGCTCAAAAACACGAGTTCCAGATTCAAAAGAACATAGCATTTCTTTACCACTTAGGTTCACCCTCTGACCTGTCTCATCTATGAAATATGCCCATCCATACACCAAACCCACCTCAGAAGCTTGGTCAAGCAACTGCACTTGACGCTGTAGTTTGTGAGGCAGCCACACATCATCTGCATCCAGAAAAGCGAGGTATTCACCTTGAGCATGGCGAATACCTGTGTTTCGTGCTGCTGAACGCTCACGGTTGGGTTGATAGATATAAATGATCTGAGAGCCATAGCTTTTGAGAATTTCTGCTGTCTTGTCAGTGGAGCCGTCGTCTACAACAATCAACTCAAAATCTCTGTAGGTCTGATTAAGGACGCTATCTACAGCCTGAGCAATAAATCTTTCGCCATTATATACAGGAATAATTACACTAACTTTTGGCATTTTCTGTTTACAGCAGGAAATCCTTACCATCAAGTATGCCGTTACAAATAATATCCAGTGCCTTATTACGTCCTGGCATGAGCTCAGTCAGGCTGCTGAAATTTAATTCAACTTCACTTCTGGTTGGTTCTCTTAAAAAGTGAAAGGGAATCATAGCGCGGAAGAAAAACAGATACGCATAGCGTCGAGCAAGTTCGCTCTGTTCCAGACCGAGAGTCCTTTCGGTTAGTAAACTGTTCTCCAATATTTTAAGGTAATTCTCCGGTGACATTGGGTCATCTGTAAAACCTTTTCCTCGGTAATGAGCCTTCCCTGCAACAATTACTGGTTTATCCATTAATGCCATTTCAAGACCTGCCAGGGACGTATAAACAAAACCAACCCGACTCATGCGCATCAAAGAGTAAGAACTCAGTTCGCTTTCTGGCCGCACAATCTTGATATTGCCCGGCAAACTGGGAAACGTCGCTTCTATCCATTCTGCAACTGAGTCATTTGACTCACGTCCTACATCCCTTACTTCAGAGGGATGTACACGTATCACAAGCTGCCATTCAGGATGGATGTTAAAATAATCAATCGTGGTTTTAATCCAGTGGAACATATCCCTAAAAGCCACTTCCATATTTTGAGACATAGTATCAAAAGTGGTATTTGTAAAAAGAACAGCTATAGGCCTCTCTGTATCGAGTCCTAAAGCATTTCTAATGGCAACTTCGTCTTGTTCGATTTTTGGCCAGAAGATTAGTCCCCCAATTCCTTTAACACCACAATACCGCTTCGAGATGTAATTATCCAGTCGGGAACTTTCTTCTATACTAAGATGAACAGATGCAAACTGTTCCCAATACCGTTGCACGACGTATTTACAGGCAGAGTTATCGTGTTGGAAGAACAAACTATCTGGATGATATCCCCTTTCATATGTAACCACTCGTATTCCTCTCTTTTTTGCCAGAAGATGAATAATCGCCTCAGCAAAAAACTCACCATTAATGCAAAATATGACATCATAATTATTTTTTGACAGGAGGGTTTGGCATAACTTGGTTATGAGCACACTACTCTTCAGAAACATCTGATATACCTTAAGGGTTTCTTTGTCTTCCGGAAGCCTACCACGACGCGAATACCATCGTACCATGGGTAATACAATTTGCCCCAGATTCAATCCATTATATTCATAGTTATAAACGTTCTGCCAATTTGTTGCCTCAATGTTCTGGAACACCTTTTGTAATTTATTTTTGGAAATCATCCCATTAGCCACCTTTATTGGAAAGCCAAAGGGTTGAACAAAATTGAGCAGGTAATGATAGCATGAGATACACGGAGGTTTTCCTATTTGTTCCATTCCGCAGGCAGGCAATGCGCCGCCACAGGTAAAAAACTCTACCTGAGCGCCCCGCAAGCGTAGTCCCAGTGCTATTAGTGTCTCCCATGCAATATGTGTGGTCCATGCTCCTCGCAGGCTGAAACAGAGCACTCTTGGACCTTTACCGTTTGTGTTGATTAAATGCTGACCCTTGGAATTGGATAAAATCTGATTTAATTGACTGAATTCTGGCCTCTGTTCAATTCCGGCTTGAATTGATGAATGAGTTAATGCTTTCTTAAATTTTCTCAGTTTGGTGTAGAGGTCCGGGTAGCGCCAGAGACTACGTTTAAGTGAATTAAAATTCAAGAGGGTCAAATTCATTATCCTCTTCTTAATACCAAATGGCGAATAGCCTGGAGGAATGAGTCGCCTCCTGGGAGTTTGGTGATGATGGACTTAGTAAATTGGCGTAATGAAAATGAAAGTACCTTTTTCTTCAACTTTTGCAAGGGCACAAGTAGCCAATCAAACTGGCTATACCACCATAATTTACGGCGAACTACCTTCCAATTATCTGCTGGTAAAAATGCGTCCATGATAGGATTATTAATATAAGTTCCTTTCTTCGCTATCATATTTATATGACCATCCTGACATTTGTAATCTACAACATCGAAACCGGCAATGAACAGAATCAATCTTAGTGTATCAGGAGAAAACATAAAGAGATGGACATCATGAAACAAATCACGATACGAGCCCTCTGGGTTTAAAATATTAGGAACAGAAAGCAAAAGCGATCCATTATCTTTAAGGCTGGCACGTAACAAATTTAGACTTCTGATAGGATCGCGAAGATGTTCGAGTACCTGCGTTGCAACAATTACATCAAAGGTGTTTTTTGGAAGTTGGATATCTTCTACCATGCCTTCGATTACTTCAAGACCATGGACAATCTTTGCAAATTCGGCATAGTTGTGACTTGGCTCGATCCCTAAAGTCTTCCACCCTAACTCTGACATCCTCCGCAATACTCCACCTGTAGAGCAACCAATATCAAGGACAGTGCCGCCACGTGACAAATCACAATATCTTCTTAGGAAGTCCACATAGTGCTTACAATAATAGTATTCAGTTTTTGCTCTTTCTGTGCTTGGGAGTTCAACTTTTTTGTAGCGAGCATGATAAGTAGATGATGCATACTCCAGTCGCAATGCTTCAGCGCTTGGCCTCGGGTTCTGATACACTAAACCACATTTTTTACAGATAACATTACGCACATTGAGTCCAAATCTTCCCTTCTCAGATAGCACAGCATGGTTATTATTAGAACCACATAAAATACACGCTACAGATTCCATAAGATATGGCTACCTACCATTTTTCTATTATGGTTTTTCGTTCTATCGGGTCTAAGTTATTTATATTTTTGTCTTCATAGTAAGAATCATCTTTTATGTGAGTTGTTGAAATCTCCTCAAAGATAGCGCCTTTTCTGCTTGTAAAACTATGCCATGCATTTTGCGGGATATGTAGTTTGTCACCCGGTCTCATGTGAATAAGATTTTTATCGAAGTTAACCTCGAGGTCACCCCAGAGCAACTGAAAAGTCTCATCTTTAATCCTATGGTGATGATTTGGATGGTGTTGTCCTGATAAAAGTGCAATTAATTTCTTACAATACTCACGGTTAATTATATTGACGATTAATGCTCCTGTTTTACGAAAACGTTCAATTCCATAGTGATGAGAAAGTTCAATCTTGAAGTCATTGCCGAGTACAATGCCGGCTTCGTAAGTCATCCCCTTGTAATCGTGAATAATGCCTCGGACGGAACTGATTATATCGGGCTGTCGACGTTCAAATATAGGTTCATAGGACTTAAAATTTTTAGATGCAACTAAGGTTGCGCGGTATTGGCCGAATTCACCGCTGGATGTTTGCCCTTCGGCACAGGGCATGGCGAAAAAGACATCCTCACGTTTTATTATGTCCCCCTTTTTAATCTCCTTGGCAGCATATACACCGCGTTTCAATGATAGCATTGATTCAAATTCTGTGTGGTGCACTTGCTTGTTGTTGTCGGCGCTGCCGCATATTTCTTTTGCTGTCATGGCGCTGATAACCCACTTTTCAGTCTGTTCAGGTGTAAGGGAGTATTTATTGAATTCAATGCCGTCGGCTGGGACACCAACATGGCGCTCAAGTAATGTTGCACCTTTGCTGATAGCTATCTTAACAGCATCCAGATTATCTGGTTCTTCATGACCTGAATAGCCAATCTGCACATTGGGATATCTCTTAAACATCTTGCCGATGAAATTAAGTTGCAGCATATTATGCGGAGTCGGATAGATTCCTACGCAGTGCATCAGCGCAAAATCTATGCTTTTATGACTGAAGAAACTGACAATATTGTCAATGTCATAAATTGAAATACCCCCTGTTGAGATTATCACTGGTTTATCGGTTTCAGAAATGACTTCAAATAAGGGCCAGTCAGTGGAACTGCAACTGGCAACTTTAATTATCTGAATGCCATGCTCAATACATTTTTGAACTGATGGTTCATCAAAAGGAGTACAGATAGCAATCATGCCTTCATCTCTCACCGCATCAATTAGTATTAAAAAATCCTTGTCTGTCAATCTCGTACTCAGGAAACGAGGGATATGCTTTATATCATTCCGTTCTCTAAAATTGGGGTGAATAAACGTATCAAGATCGCGATACTGAAATTTTATCCCGGCTCGGATGCCATATTTTCTGGCGATTTTACCCATTGCATCAATAATTTTCAGTCCGTGTTTAACACTCCCTTGATGATTGTTTGCCATTTCAAAGATGAAAAGGTCTTTAAATACATCGCTCATATTATTAATCCCCTTTAATTATTATTTTTTGTTTTAATGTATTAAATTCCTCTATTGACAGCATTTTATCATCAACATAATAATCTGCAGCAGGCTTGCCAAACAAAAGTTTATGATATTTAACATTCCAATCTATCATCTGTTTTTTTGTCACTTCAGTCCAGTTAATTCCAGTTGCAGAACCTCGCCCTGTGAAAAGGATAATCTGATGACCCTGTTCGTATAAGGAATTGATTATATTAATATTATCCTGCTGCGGCTTTGCTAAATCATACCGATTGTCAGGAACTATTGTTGCTATAACACCGTCAATATCAAAACAAAATGTTTTTTTTCCGTTCAGGCTCAGACTCGAATTTTGTCTTGCTACATTGTCTCCAGTATTATTTGTTAGATACTGTTCAACTTCCTTTAATTGGTCTTCTGTATCTATATCAAAATTATCATCCATGACATATCCGAAAATCCTTGTACCAGTCATTGATTTCATCTCTGTAATTATCTGAGTTCTCACAACATCAATACATCCATTCTGTAAATATGCCTGTGGAAGAAGCTGACGAGGGAGGTTATAAGCTTCCTTGAGTTCAGTCTTAACAACTGGTGATAGTAATCCAGCGTCTCTTATAAACCACATTTTCATAGGCGTTTCTTTTGACGGAACAACTGACCTTACAGAATCAATATCAGGATTATCTATAAGTATCTGAATGGTGCTATCAATATCTTCAACTTTTCTAATCGGATAAGTAGGTCTAAGATGAACACAAATATCTGGCATATAACCTTCGTTCTCCTTAAGCCATTTTAAAGCATGGATAAATACCTCCAAGTCTGTTGAAGAATCTTGAGATATTTCAGAAGGACGAAGAAAGGGCACCTCTGCGAGATATTTACGGGCAATTTCAGCATAGACTGGGCTATCAGTACTTACAATAGTCCTGTTGATTAGTTTAGAAGCCAATGCATGAGCAATTGAATAGGCCAGCAATGGTTTCCCCGCTATTATTCGAATATTCTTATCAGGAATAGACTTAGAACCGCTTCGAGCAGGAATTAAGACAAGAATTTGGGGCTGTTTATTTTTTCGCATATTAAAAGGTTTTTAATAGTGGAAGTGAACATTTTTATTCTATATTTAATTTTGTCAGCGTTCTTATAGTTCCTCAGGGGTATAAATTAAAGTCTTAACTTTGTTTATCCAAGTTTTGACATCGTCTGGTTGAATAACCTTGTCACGCTGTCCGTAAGAATCTATCAAATCTTTATTTTTTCTTCTTTGTCCAGAATCGAACAGATTGATAATACGGAATTGAGAATGTATTTCGAATTCCCAACCTTGTAGTAAGCTTAAATAATCTCACTCCAGGGGCAGAATTATTACATACGAACATCCTATATCAAGAACGGATTTTTTATAAATTATAAATTCTTACATAGTTGACGCTGACACATTTTAAAAACGTTCCTCTATCATAATTATCTCCAAGAGACAAGCTCTCTATTTAAAAGTTTCTCTAAATTCAAGATATCTTCGGCATACAGTTTCTTTAAATATTCTCTCATATCGTCTGGCAATATTTCCTCTTCCTGCCAAGCCCCTATTCTTACATTAAAATTCCTAATATTCCAGATTATTTTCGTGATTATATTAAAAGGGTCAATCAGCCTCATAAGCCCAGCAAACGTCCTGCCAATTTTATAATTTGTTACAGCCGGCATTCTTAAAATGAGCCATTCAAACTGAGGAAACCAATACCTGAAATCTTTTGATTGATTCATTTCCTGAAAAAGAGAGCTCGGCTTAAATAAAATATTTACTCCAAGAAAACGGAAAATTTCCTGAATAAACTTTTGCGGATTTTGTTTTGACTCGTCATGGATCACAACAAGAACCTGTTCTGGATTGAAATATTTATATATCCTCAAAAGATGTTTGTAATAAAAACCCGTTGAAATTATATTTATTGGGTCATTATCTAAAACATCGGAGAATTTTTTGAACCAGCCCCTCGTTCTTTTCCTGTATAAATAATGGGAAAAGGCCCTTTCAACGGGATTGCGAAGTGAGACGATTATTTTTACATCGGGAAAGGCTTCTTTGATTCTTTGCAACGTTTTCTCTTCACTAAAATAACCGGCGGTAAACTCGCCTTTTATTTTTTCTTTGCCGCAATGTTCAAAAAACGACTTGTAGTATTCAATGCCTTTTGCGAAATTAAAATCAAAAAAATGAACTTCTTTGTCCCTTGAAATACAAATTTCCGGATGCTCCTTCAAACAATTATAAATCCAAGTAGTACCTGCTCTTGGCATTCCTACGCCTATGAAATCCACTTTGAATTTTTCATTCATGTTTCACTAATAAAAATACGTTATTTTTTAATTGTTTTATGTGTTATAAACTAAAGTTTTAACCTTTTGTACCCACGCTTTTACATCTTCTGGCTGTACAGTTTTATCACGTTGTCCATAATAATCTATTAAGTATTCATTTTTGTTATTTCTTCTTAACACAGACCTGACGGACTGGTAATAAGGAGTTGAAAATGTGTGCCGAATCCTCAACCTTGCTGCGAGTCTCATATCACTCATTTGTAGAAAATTTGGCTTCGGCTTATTATTCTGTAAAAAGTTATTTATGACCTTTGCACATTCCATTGTTCTCTGCCCATCAATTCTATAAAACCATTTGGTTATAAAGGCTTCTCTGACTTTAAGATATTGGGATGGTATCATACCACCATTTAAGTAATATCTTATACAATCAAGAAGGGCATCTTCATTCATTACAAGGTGATTCCCTTTAGCTAATTCTTCAGAAAACCAATAGTCACCATCCGTCAACTTCATTTCTATTGTAGGTTTTCCAAACAACCATGCTTCAGGGGCAGTTATACACCGGTGATGAAGATGTAAATCACTTGCCTTGACAACATCCCAAATATATCTGTCCAGAACGAGTACCACCCGTTTTTCACCAATACCACCAACAAAGTGTTTATAAATATCTATGGCCTCAGCCGGATGAGGCTTTATGGCAAAGTTCACCTTAGGTAATTTTCTAATGATATGGTTCATTACTTCCAAAGTGAAATTTTGTGCCTCTTTTTGTTGGCCTGGCAGGTATTCTAAGCCTGGAAATGATTCCAAGTTCAAATAACCGAGGTCTATAAAGTCTTTCTTAAAAAAATCCTGGTTTTGATCAGCAAACTTTGCAAGAGGAAAGTTTGTCGCCCATGTAATAAGAGGTATTTCAGGGTTCATCTGGTAATCCTCACAGAACTTTTCCCTCGTGGATATAATTTTGCTTAAAGGAGGAGTATAAAAATCAAACCGAGGTGTTCCAATTACAACAATTTTATCCTCTGATATTGTCTGTTCTTTTATCATAGTCTGTTGCATTACTTTATTCCATACAAAATAGAGGTCAACATGTGATAAATCCGTGAATTTTCCAGCAAATATTAACGCTATCTCTTGATGATTAGGAAGTCCTTCCGTTGGAAGCACACAAACTGCCGAACCCGAGTCTTTCGCCTTCTTCGCAATTCCACGATTACGGGTACCATTTACGTGGTTCATCACAATAAGATGAGGACGAAAGCCACGGATATAGTCATCCCAATAGATAATTGGTGCGATAACCACTCTATGCCCAAAATCTTTTTCCAGCAGAACCTTAAGGTATGATAGCCCGGGCAAATCACGCCATTTGTGGTCACATAAGAGTAAAATTCTCATTCGTGTTCACTTATATTCAGGTTTAGCAGAACCAAGTTTGGACCATTAATAGAACCTAATTTTGTAATTTTCCCATTATCTTCTCTTAATCTCCACTCATAAGGAACTACTACCCGTGGCCCCCTCCTGTTACAAGATACTGCAATTTTACCTTTGAACCCATAATTTTCTAATCTATCTTTAATGCAAAACTTCGCGAGTATCCTTGGTTCAAACACATTTCCAGAAATATCCTTTTTGATTTGTGCTTGTATTTTATAAACTCCTGGCATTAAAGGCACATGTTTAAATACACATTCTACAACACCTCGTCCTAAACTGATTTTGTCAGGCTGGCAACCATCAAACATCATGTTAGCCATAAACAATGGCATATTATCACCTACAACATGGATTAAAAAGGATGGCTTATAAACAGGCTTAAGCGTTCGGTAGTAAGCACGCACAGCGATATCGTCCCCATAGGTAAATTCACTTTGTTCTTGTCCATGGATGTCATGCACTGTAACACGCTCAACAACTATCTCACCACTTCCAATTCCTGAGTAACGTAACTCTTCAATATCATCTGTCATTAATTTCTTATCAAAACTTTCCAGATATGCCTCTATTACCTTATCAGCCTCACCATACATTCTTACTTTTCCATGATCCAGCCAGATGACCCGATCACACATCGTAGAGATTGCAGGCAAACGATGGGAGACAAATATAATCCCACACCCACTGTTTCGGAAGTTCAACATTCGGTTGTAAGATTTGCTTTGAAAACCAATATCACCAACCGATAGAACCTCATCCACTAATAAAATATCAGGTGTTACATTAATGGCTACCGAAAACCCTAATCGTGCATACATTCCGGATGAGTAACGTTTAACAGGCATATCAATAAAATCTTCAAGTTCAGCAAACTCTACAATGCTATCAAATCTCTTGTTAACTTCAGAACGTGAGAGCCCTAATATTGCACCGTTAAGGTATATATTTTCACGACCTGTAAGTTCAGGGTGAAATCCTGCTCCTAAATTAATCAGGGCACTTATTCTCCCTTTTGTCTTTACCTTGCCTTGCGTGGCATTACTTATTCCTGATATGATTTTTAAAATAGTACTTTTCCCAGCACCATTACTGCCTATGATTCCAATACATTCGCTACGTCTCACTTTAAACGAGACGTCCTGCAATGCCCAGAACTGATTTTTCTTTTTATATTTTGAAGAACGTCTTAGTGCAGTGAACAAACCGGGAAAGGTATTTTTTTTATAACTCTTCCAAACTTGTTCAAAATTAATGACTAAATCAGACATTATAATAAGTTCAATTTTACTTGGTTAAACAGTATCTGCAAAACTCGGCTCTAATTTTTTAAAGAAAAGATAAGTACTTAGTAATAAGATAAAGCTGAAACTGACACTATAAAGAATCAGATTCCACTGTGGAGGGATACCCTCAATAATAACCCTCCGAAAGCCATCTATGATTCCGACCATAGGATTTATTTTATATATCAATAAGAAATTTGGCGGAACTTTGGATATAGGATAAATGATTGGTGAGGCATACATCCAGATTTGCATTAATAAAACAATTCCAGTGCCAATGTCTCTATAATAAGTGTTTACGGAACTAAGAAAAAAGGAAACCCCTGTCATCATAATCATCTGGATCAGGAGTAGAAAAGGAACATAAAAAATAGTCAAAGATACATTTATTTGGTAAAAAATAATCAAGCCAGTAAGAATAATAACCGATATCACAAAATCAAAAAGTTTCCCTGTTATTGAAGAGAATATCAAAACTTCCTTCGGGAAGTACACCTGTCGTATAAGCCCGGCATTATTCACGATACTAATAGTTGCTGTCCGGATTCCTTCGGAGAAAAACTGCCAGGGCACAAGTGCACAGTATAAAAAGAGTGGATAGGGAATTTCTCCTGAAAGCCTTAAATTTAAAATCCCCTGAAAGAGTATGGAGAAAATAACCATTTGAAAGACTGGCGGTATAATCATCCAGGCATAACCAAGAAAGGACTGTTTGGCCCTTGCTTTTATATCTCTAAGGATAAGGTTGTATATCAATTCACGATAACGGTATATGGTTATAAGTAAATTCATTGTTTTCAAGATATCTAAATTTATTAGATATTACGAATTGTGCGTACCAGTATAAAATTTCTCTTGTATAGAAGTTCAAGAATACTCTGAACTGAGTCTTCAATATTAAGTTTTTCAGTGTCTATAATAAGATCAGGGTTTAGGGGTTCCTCATAAGGAGCTGAAATACCTGTGTAGTTTTTTATAATACCTGCCCTTGCTTTCTTATACTTCCCTTTTGGGTCACGTCTTTCACACTCTTCAACGGAACATTTTACATAAATCTCTATAAAGTTATCACTATCAAACCGTTTCCTAACGTAGTCTCTGTCTTCTCTGTAAGGAGATATGAAGGCTGCAAGGACAAGTATGCCCGCATCCACAAAGAGCTTTGAAAGTTCAACTATTCTACGAAGATTTTCCTTTCTATCCTCACGGCTGAAGCCAAGATTACTGTTGAGTCCGTGACGAACATTATCACCGTCTAACACATAAGTGTGAATACCTTGATTGAATAACTCCCTTTCAATACAATGAGCAATTGTTGATTTGCCAGAAGCAGAGAGGCCTGTGAGCCAAACGAGTCCACTTTTGTGATTATTAAGACGGTTTCTATCTGACCTCGTTATGTAGCCGTTATGCCATATTACGTGATTATCTTCCATGTTACAATACGTTTATTAGATAGGGTTTGCAGACGGCATTTGTTTTTAGCCATTAGTTGGTCGGTGTTTTCTTCCAGAATTTTAATTTAGAGTTGGGGTTTTTCTTTTTCTGTTCGTCTCCGTAATACTGGTGATAATAGTAATAATAATTATAATAACCATAACCGGTGGATGGTTTAACCTTATTGATTATTGCACCTGCTACATTTATATCGACGTTACGGAGTTGTTTGATTGCATATTCGGCTGCGGGAAGTTTTGTCTCACCAAGCTCCATGACAATGAAGGTTGTATCAGCCAGTCTGCCCAGAAGTTGAGCATCTGTTACTGCAAGAACAGGTGGAGAGTCCAGAAGTATGTAGTCAAACTGTCCTCTTAATTCATTTAATAAACCACTTAAATTCTGTTGGCTCAGTAATTCAGACGGGTTAGGTGGGATGATACCTGCTGGAATCAGATAAAGATGTTCTATGTCTGCAGGTCTTATAATCTCGGCAAAAGTAGCTTTCTTGGTAAGTAGATTAGTTATGCCTGGTTCTTTGTTTATACCAAAGATATGATGAATTTTTGGTTTGCGTAAGTCTAAGTCTATAATTAAAGTCTTGCTTCCCATTAAAGCAAGTATTATACCAAGATTAGCTGTAATCGTTGTTTTCCCTTCTGCTGCCTCTGGTGATGTAATATGGAAAACTTTACCTTTCTTTTCTGTGACAGCAAACTGAAGGTTTGTTCTCAGGGAGCGGAAGCTTTCTGCTGTGACAGATTTTTTTGATTCCAATGTTATTAGTCCTCTGGGGTTTAAATGAACTAAGTCCCTGGTACTGAAAAACTCGGCTTTGTTCGCCGGAACATAAGGGATACTGCCGAATACAGGGAGACCAAGGCGCTTTTCCACATCATGGTGTGACTTTATTGAATTGTCCAGATAATCCATGAAAAAGGCAAGACCGACACCTCCGAATAAGCCCAATATTATTGCCAGTATAATATTCAGCCTTGTTTGCGGCTTAATGGGTTTACTCGGTGAGATAGCTTTGTCAACTATTTGGGTCTGGGAGAGCGTAGAGGCATACATAATATTAGCCTCATTCTGTTTTTCCATAAGGAACTTATGTAACTCGCTGTTCACCTCAACATTACGAACCAAATCTGCAAGGTTCTTTTCCTTCTCAGGAAGTTTCTTAAGTTGATTTTTGAACCGTTCAATTTCTGCTGATAAATTTCCTATATTTGTGTTAAGAGATTTCAAGATACTCATTATGGAAGAGCTTGCCTTGTTTTTCAGCTCATTTATTTCTGCGGTTAGGGCAACAACCTGGGGATGTTTTTCTGTGTAGTCGGCATAGAGTGATTTTCTTTTGCTTTCTAAAATCGAGATATTACTGATTATATCCTGGACCACAGCGTCTCCTAAGAAGCTCAGGGCTGAAGGCGAAACAGAAGATGCATTTTTCTGTATTTCATTATAAAGTGAATTGACCTGGTATTGTTTAACAACAAGTTCAACCTTTTCTTTTTCTAAATCAGCAACATTTCCGATAAGACTCCTTGTCCCTTCCCTAAGGTCTGTCACATTGGTTTTACTTTTATACTCAGCAAGCGCTGAAAGGGATTCATCCACTTTTCTTTGAACTGGGTTGAGCTGTTGCTCGATAAACTGTATAACCTGTGATGCCTGCTGACTCCTTGCTTTAACATCATGTTCGCGGTAGAATTCGACTATGCTGTTCGCCATGTCAGCAGCCATCTGTTTGCTGCTGTCCTTGGTGCTTATTTTTACAACATTTGTGTTCTTTATAGGTGTTACAGAGGTATTGTTCATCAATTGATTTAGTGCCGTGGGGAGACTAATTTTTTTGATTTCAAAAGATGTACCATTGTGGGCATTTGTCTCTTTTATGGTAAGGGAAATACCCTGACTGCCGGTGAAAGGAGACCCTACACTTCCGCTTCCAATTTTAGAACCGTTACTTGTAACAATGAATTTTTCTTTATCCTGGAACTTAACTAAAAAGGTTTTATTTATTAGCTTGTCAGGAATAACTATGTTTGTTAGCTGTGGGGCAAGTCCGTTGGAAATGTCAGAAATATTTACATCATAATTTAGCTTCTTGACGACCTTCTCAGCAATTGTACGACTTTTAATCACTTCTATTTCTGATTGAATCTTTGAAGTTTTCAGTCCTGTAAATTCAGTAAGTATTGTAGGTATTTCCCATGCTTCCCGCTCTTCAATAAGTATGGTTGCAATAGACTCATAGATAGGGGTCATCCTGTATGTACTAATAGCTACGGTTACCACAAGGGTGACAAAGAATATGATGACAACCCATTTTCTGCGAAGCAGCACCTCAAGATAGTCGTAGAGATGGACATCTTTTTTTGTTTCAGGCTGAGGTTGATGGATATTGGTCATGATCTTTTGAACAATGTTAAACGGTTACGGTCACGATGCCCGTTTCGTCTCGTGGTTACGTCTTTCGTGTTTTTATCATTTATCGTCTAAAGGTTAATAGCTTCAATACCTTCTACATGATGGTGTAATGTTAAACGGTTACGGTCACGATGCCCGTTTCGTCTCGTGGTTACGTCTTTCGTGTTTTTTAACGTTACCATTAGACAACTCACGATGCGGGCTTTGTTACCGATTAACGTAAAACGTTAAAAAATTTGTTTTTCTCCTTCACAGGTTCTGGCACAGATAATTGTTCTCCTTTTATAATTTTTGAGGGGATGTCAGTGACCATTTGCATGGCATAATCGGCACCAATGATTTTTTTTGCTGCTTTCAACGCTCTGGAAAGCACCGGGGGACGTCTTTTGACTGAATGAGCATCTGTGGCAATTATATGAGTAAGATTATGCTTTAAAAGAGAAACAGCGCATTTCTCTGCTTTTTTGCCAAATTCTCCGGTTAGGCTCATAGCTGTTATCTGGGACAATGCCCCCTGCATAATAAAATTATATAGGATATTTATATCCTCTTGAATAGTTTCATTCCTTTCAGGATGGCTGAATATGGGTGTGATACCAGATAGTTTTAGTTCCCATATAAAATTAGATAGATTCTCAGGCAACCCAAAAGCCGGTATTTCTAACATTAGATAACGATTATTATTATTTATAGTCATTACTTTCTGGTTTTTAATATCGGCGAGAAGGTTGTATTCGATGTGAACATCAGAACCTGGAAGGACGGTGAGGGTTACCCCTCCTTCTCCAAGTACTTTATTAAATTCTTTTACTTCATTGAGTATTTTATCGGGGGTTGTTTTGTATACGCCATTGTTGGAATGTGGTGTTGCAACGATAAGTTTAATGCCATCATCAACGGCAATCCTTGCCATCTCGAGAGACTTTTCAAGGGTCTCTGGCCCATCATCAATTGCCGGCAGTATGTGATTATGGATATCAATCATCTCATCTTCTTAACCTGTAACTCGAAACTCGTAACACGTAACTATGTGGTCTGTTCAGTCCCCTGTTAGGCTCTGAACCGTTAAGCCGAAAAGTAGTGTCTGTAGTGAAGGGGTAATCTGTTCAAGAATCTTATTCCACTCGCCGACTAAGGATGCAGGAACGAATACAATGTCCTCTGAATGAAGTTCTATATTCTCTGCGATATCACCGTCAATTATTTTATTGAAATTGACTGTAATGAGTGTGGGTTTTTCCAGACCGCCTCGTATAATTTTTATATTATTTTTCTTTGCAGAAATTTTAAAATACCCAGTACTTCCGATTACCTCTGCAACTGTCAGAATCTTACCCGCAAAAGGGACTATCCCCGGGTTTTTTACTTCACCTATGACGTAAACCCGCTGGTCTTGTATATTAGGTATATAGACAATATCTTTTCTTTTGAGTTCTACATTGTATTTAAGTTCACCCTCTTTTATAAGTGCATGGAGGTCTATCGGGATTATTTTATTTTGTCTGACGATATAGGCGCCTTTTAAGTTAGCTTTGTCAGTTAAACCTTCAGTTTCGGCTATAGCTTCCAGTAAAGTAGTTTTACCTTTTAAGTAAATAACCTGAGGTTTTTTTACTTCACCCAATATTGAGACGTTTCGACTACCATATTGGATTATCTGTGTGTCAATCTTAGGATCGGTGATATATTCCCTCAATTTTTCAATGATATTATTCTGAAGTTCCGGAATGGTAAGCCCCGCAGCTTTTAAATCGCCAATCAGGGGGTATGAAATCATACCATCATCACGGATTTCAGTATTGCGTGTAATATCGGCTGTAGTGCCTTTCTCCGGGTCGTGTCGTCCGAAAATAGTTATCCGGAGGATGTCATGATAGCCCAGATAATATTCTCCACTTCCTTCAAGGGATTCTTCTTTTGGAGATAACACATTAATCTTTTCCATTTTCTTCATTAAATAAGGAGACTTGTCAATAGGGCTTGTGGGGTTTCTCTGCTCGGGTTTCATTTCTCGGGGGGTCATTTCTGTGACAACCCCGGTGTTTCTTGTATCCTCAAATGTCCAGGGATAATTTTCATCTGTATTAGTATGAGTAATAGTTGAACAACCGAGAATAATAAAAAATATTGATAATTCTAAGAGTAAGAATGAGATTTGTCTTGCTTTTGAAAAAAACCTATTGTTAGGCTTATCTCTTAACATAATTAAAGGTCTTCAAAATGCATAATTACTTCACATAAATATTATTAGGAGTTCGCTTTTATTATAAATAAGTTGTGAAGTATTACTCTCAAGGAAGTTAAACATAGAAAAAGTTTTAAAGATAGTAAATTCTATTCTTATCTAAGGATTTTGTCAAGGGTATGTTTATATTCTTACGGTTCTTACGGGATGTGTAAAGTAGTCATATTTTTATTATTAATATATCCTCATTTTTGTACTGCTCCGCTTTGTCAGTTACATGGCATATTTTTTACTATGTAACTGACAAAGCGGTGATGTAAAAGTATTATGTAACAGGGCAAAAAATAAGTAACACTCTATTACATATTCATAAAAATGATATTTTGTTGCTTTCTGCTATCACCGAATCTAATCTGATATCTTGCAGAAAAATCTTTGGCAACTGTATCGGGAACAAATTCCTTAGTGCGTATATAAACCTGTCGGATTATATCAAGGGTAATATTAAGAGCAATAAGGATAGAAGCCTTCAGGTTTAAAAACGTTTTATAAGAAGATAAATAACCCAATAGGCTATAGGCGGCAAGGGTTTTTAATTGAATTTTTTTGAAGCTTTTGATGGAAAAAAAACAATTAATCCAAATATATAAAATAATAATTGCTTGCATATTAAATACATTACTTGCAACAAACCAAAATAGATAAAAATACAGTAAATTTCAGGGGCTAAAGATAATTACTATACAAAGAATATATCTCTTACTATGGTTTGTCAAGGGAAGAATTATTTTATAAAAAATTTTTGTAAAATTAGTTAATTTTATCGTAAATTTTTTTAACACTTCTATACGAAATTACGAAATAAAAAAAACTTAATTAATATTATTTTACTGGCTAAATAACTGCCCAAGAATGCACCAATGGTATCCGCAAGCAAATCATAGAGCGAGGCATCCCTGCCGGGCACAAAGGATTGGTGGAATTCATCAGAAACACCGTAGAGGGTGGAAATGAGAAATGCCAGTATAAAAACGTATCTCTTGATTCCACTTTTGCTGAGGGCAATGCTTATAAGGAAGGAGAGAGGGATGTATGCAACAGCGTGCAGACCCTTGTCAAAATTTTGTGGAAGGTCAGATAACATTGGCCAGTTACGGGAAGAAAGATAGAAGATAAAACCCATGTAGCCTGAGGTGAATAACCAGTATATAACAGTAGATATTTTTGAATTTTTTTGCTCTGCCCTGTACAATTTAATTTATCCTTAATTAAATATTTTCAGCCATAAGAGTGTTTTGTGAAGCAGTCCGCCTACAAGAAAAGAAAATGGAAACACAAACCCCGCTATTATTAAAGCTGCCTTTAATCCCCGTTCTTTT